>Ga0247721_100060_pt1 | contig 57218 bp, 51 predicted proteins | sample MSEWel2017_08_16_FD_189089 | JGI IMG/M metagenome (GOLD analysis project Ga0247721, IMG submission 189089) | Subsurface sediment microbial communities from gas well in West Virginia, United States - MSEEL Well Study Marcellus 3H_2017_08_16 | ecosystem: Environmental > Terrestrial > Deep...
CCTCAACCCCCTCAACTACATCTAACTACCTCTTTTTCTTTATCGTCTTGTTTGCTTTTTTATTTTACTTTTGCTAATTTATACTAAAAGATATATGTTAATTTTTTGGAAAACTAGAGAACTTTGAATAAGTACCCACCTAACCTCCCCTAAATTAGGGGAGGCACGTAACTCCCCTCCTATCAAAGAGTTAAGAGGGGCTCGGGGTGGTAAAATTTATAATGGTTCAATTATTCAAAGCTTTCAACTTTGCAAACATAAAAAATATTTAACACTATCGGAAATTGTTAATCAGAGAGGAATTTATGAGTAAAGATCAAACTTTTGAAAATAAGATCAAACGGCTTGAGGAAATTGTTAATCAGCTTGAAGAAGGTGATTACGGTATTGAGGAAACTCTGAAACTTTTTCAGGAAGGGATGAAATTAAGTAAGGAGTGCAAAAAAATACTTGATGATGTGGAGTTAAGGGTTAATAAGGTTCTGGGTGTGGATGAGGAAGAAAAAGTAATTACGGAGAACTTTGATGACGGCATTCAATCTTAAGAAATATATGCAATTCTGGGCGCAAAAAACAGAAAACTGGCTGAAAGCAAATTTAAGCAGTTTCGACAAAAATACCGAAGGTCTGACTGAGGCTATGAGATACAGTCTTCTCGCCGGTGGTAAACGTCTCAGACCCGTTCTGATATATTCTTCTTATGGCATTTTTGACAATGATTTTGATAAGGTTATACCGTATGCAGCCGCTGTGGAGATGCTGCACACCTATTCACTCATCCACGATGATTTGCCGGCAATGGATGATGATGATTACAGACGGGGCAATCCCACTAATCATAAGATGTTTGGTGAAGCAACAGCTATACTGGCAGGCGATGCTTTGCTGACAAAAGCTTTTGAAATAATGCTGGATCCCGGGATAAATCCGGAAACCGAGGAAAAGCTGCGCTGCGAAGCGGCATTGAAACTGTCAAAAGCCGGCGGGGACAGAGGCATGATCGCCGGCCAGTTTGTTGATGTTGAATCTGAAAATTCCCGTTTTACCGCTGAAAAACTCGATTTCATCCATAATTATAAAACTGCCGCTTTACTGGGATACTGTACTGAATTGGGAGCAGTTCTCGGTTATGGTGGTGAAGAGGATAAGAGGCGTTTAAAAAGATTCGGTGTTAATATAGGTCTGGCGTTTCAGATTGTTGACGATTTGCTGGATATTTCCGCCACCACAGAAGAGCTGGGCAAAGATGCCGGCAGCGACCTGGAAAAAGGCAAAGCCACCTATCCGGGGCTGTATGGTGTCGATGAATCCAAAAGAAAGGCCAGAGCATTAATTGATGAATCCATAGCACTTGTTGATTGCTATGGAGCGGCTTCCCGGCCTTTGGCCGAGATTGCACGCTTTATAATAGAGAGAAACAACTAAGCAGTTCAGTATGCATATTTGACATATAGATTTCTCTCAACTAAAGTTGTTAGAAATGACATAACATACTGTCATCTCGAGCGAATCCGCCCGAAGGCGGTGAAGTCGAGAGATCTCTTTTAAGCAACATATATAGTAAACAAATATGTAATTGTGCATAAAGTAATAAACTGGAGGAAGACTTGAAAATTCTTGAGCGGCTGCATTTACCTGACGATATAAAAAAACTTGATTATGAAGAGCTATATAAACTCGCATTTGAAGTTCGTGAATTTATGCTCGAATCCGTTTCCAAGACGGGTGGTCATCTGGCGCCCAGCTTGGGAGTTGTTGAGCTTACGCTGGCTTTATTGAAAGTTTTTGATCCGCTTAAAGACAGAATTGTATGGGATGTTGGTCATCAGTCTTATGCTTATAAAATTCTTACCGACAGGAAAGATAAATTTCATACACTCCGTCAGTACGGCGGAATCAGCGGATTTAACAAGATTTCCGAGAGCCCTTATGATGCTTTCAGTGTAGGGCACACCAGCACATCGATAGCTTCAGCCCTCGGCATTAAAACGGCTTCGGATATGAAAGGAAAAGATCAGAAAGTGGTGGCCGTAATAGGCGACGGTGCAATGACGGCCGGTCTGGCATATGAAGCCATTAACTATCTGGGTCACCTTGACAAAAACATGATTGTTATTCTGAACGATAACGAAATGTCAATAAGCCCTAATGTAGGGGCAATGTCCAGTTATCTGTCCAGGATTATGACAGGAGAAATTTACACCAGATTCAGAAAAGATGTTGCCAATGTTTTTGAGCATGCACCAATGGGTTCGGCTTTTTTGCATGTGGCCAAAAAAATGGAGGAAGGTCTGAAAGGTTTCTTTACCCCCGGTGTTCTTTTTGAAGAGTTCGGGCTTAAATATATAGGTCCGATAGACGGCCATAATATTAAAGATCTTACAAAAGCCTTACACAACGCTGAGATTCAGGACGGACCCGCTCTGATTCATGTGGGGACGAAAAAAGGCAAGGGGTTTAAGCCTGCGGAGGAAAATCCGGAAAAGTTTCACGGTGTATCTGCTTTTGATTTGAAGACAGGGGAATCCGTAAAATTTGGCAAAAAGAAAACCTACACCGACGTCTTTAGTGATAAAATTTGTGAGATGGCTGAAAAGGATGACAATATTGTTGCCCTTACTGCAGCTATGCCCGACGGAGTGGGTTTGCGCAGTTTTTCAGAAAAATTCCCCGACCGTTTTTTTGATGTGGGTATTGCAGAGCAGTTTGCCGTAACGTATTCTGCAGGTCTCGCGGTAAACGGCCTCAAACCTTATGTAGCTATATATTCAACCTTTTTACAGAGAGCATTTGACAGTATCATACATGATGTTGCCCTGCAGAATTTACCTGTGACTTTTTGTATCGACAGGGGCGGCATTGTGGGAGCAGACGGTCCTACACATCATGGGACATTCGACCTGTCTTTTCTTAGATTAATTCCCAATATGACAATAATGGCACCCAAGGATGGCAAAGAGCTTGGGGAAATGCTTGAGTTAAGCAGCTCTGTGGAAGGACCGGCTGCAATAAGGTACCCCCGTGGTTCGGCAGATGAATATGATTTTGTCCATCAGCCGGTAAAATTAGGCGAGCCTGAAATCATTTCCAGCCAAGGGGATTGCGCCATTGTTTCGGTGGGACATATTTTTTCGGAAAGTTATAATCTGTATGAGAAAATAAAACAGTCCGGAAATCAGTGTTCACTTATCAATCTGCGTTTTGTAAAACCGTTGAATGATAAAAAGCTGCTGGAAATTCTGAATGAAAAGAAAGGCATTATACTTATTGAGGAAAACGCTTTAAACGGCGGAGCCTGTGAAAAAATTCAATCTCTTCTTATAGATCACGGCTACAAAGGCGATATCAGAAAATTCGGTATCCCGGATGAGTTTGTTCCGCATGGGGATATTTCTTCTCTGAGAAAAGCTATAGGTCTTAACGCAGATTATATTTATGATACAGTAAAAGATTTATGGCCAAAAAACGATTAGATATACTTTTGGTGGACAGAGGATTTGCCGATAGCAGGGAGAAGGCGAGGGCACTTATTATGTCGGGCAATGTTTATACGGATAATTATCTGCTGGACAAGCCGGGGACACGCATTCCTGAGGATATCTCCGTATACATCAAGGAAACTCTCCCTTTTGTAAGCAGAGGGGGGCTGAAACTGGATAAAGCAAAGAGCGTTTTCGGGATAGATTTTAATGGCAAGACAGTTCTTGATATTGGCGCTTCCACCGGCGGTTTTACTGATGTAGCCCTGCAGAACGGAGCAAAAAAGGTATTGGCCGTTGATGTGGGCAAGAATCAGCTGCATTATTCGTTGACCAAAGATCTGAGAGTGGTTAATTTACAAAAGGTTAATTTCCGTAATATAGAATTTGAACATATTGGCGGGAAATGTGATATAATTGTTTGTGATGTATCATTTATTTCACTAAGCATGATAATTCCCAAGGTAATTTTGTTTTGCCACGAGGTTACAAAAGTGGTTTTTTTGATAAAACCTCAATTTGAGGCCGAAAAGGGAGAAGTGGGTAAAAACGGTGTGGTTAGAGATATTAATGTTCATGAAAGGGTTATTTCCAAAGTTATCAGCATAGCCGAAGAGTTTGGCCTGCAATTTACCGGGCTTGCAAAATCCCCAATAAAGGGACCGAAAGGCAATGTTGAGTATTTAAGTTATTTCATGTATGGTGAAAATATTAATATAACTGACAATGTCGGTAAAATTATAAAGCGGGTTGTGAATGATGAAGAATATAGCTATTGTTGTAAAGCCTCATGCTGAGGAAGTTGCGGATATAACCATTCAGATTTGCGATTACCTGAAGTCAGCAGGTAAGAATGTCCTTCTGGAAGAGAGGACGGCGTCGGTACTTGGATATTCTGACTTTACCACTCACGATGAGATAAAAAACAAGGCCGATCTTCTTATTGTCCTTGGCGGAGACGGTACTTTAATTTCGTCCAACAGAATTATTTCCGGAGCCAATATCCCTATTTTAGGAGTAAATCTTGGCAGGCTGGGTTTTCTTACGGAAACGAAAGTTGAGGAAGCTCTTGATACTGTAAAAAAGGTACTTTCGGGTAATTACAAATTTGATAATCGGATGAAACTTATCAGCGATATTTTTTATGATGAAGAAAAAGTTTTCAGTACAGAGGTATTAAATGATATTGTTATCAACAAAGGAGCTTTGGCAAGGATTATCGATATAGAGGTTCATATTGACAACCAATATGTGAATACATACAGAGCCGACGGGCTAATCATTTCAACCCCAACAGGATCTACTGCTTACACGCTTGCGGCCGGCGGTCCAATAGTTTATCCTACGCTTAATTCTATCATATTGACACCGATCTGCCCCCATTCACTTACACACAGACCAATTGTTATCCATGATGACAGTGAAATTAAAATACGTATACTGAATGATGACGAAAAGGTTTTTATTACATATGACGGTCAAATCGGCAGAAAAATGTCCTTAAAAGAGGAAATTCATATTTATAAGTCAGCGCAGCCGGTAAAGCTGATAGTATCTCAGAAAAGAAATTATTTTGCACTGTTAAAGGAAAAATTAGGCTGGGGCAGCACCTGATGCTTACTCAGTTAAATATCAGCAATCTTTCCATAATTGACAAAATCAGTTTGGAATTTTCAGGAGGTCTTAATATCATCACCGGCGAGACCGGTGCGGGTAAATCTCTAGTAATTCAGGCTGTTAAGCTTTTGGTGGGAGAGCGTTTTAGCAGAGAGATGGCAAGAAATCCTGACAAAAAGGTAAGTGTCGAAGGTGCTTTTTCCGGAAATTTCTCCATGCTGAATGACGATTATAAGGATGAGTTTGAGATAGAAGATGAAATAGTCGTAAAAAGGAATATAGATATCCACGGCAAAAATAAGATATCAGTCAACGGTCATATTGCCACACTGAAACAGTTGAAAAACATCTTTGATATTCTAGTGGATTTCCACGGACAGCACGAACACCAGCGGCTTTTAAATCCCAGAAACCATATCAAATATCTTGACGGTTTGGTTGACAGCGGTTTAAAGGAAAAATACTCGGTTCATTACAAAAAATACAGAAAACTTGCCTCTGAACTGGACAGGTTAAAAAAAGAATACAGTGATACACTTAAAAATAAAGATATAATGGAATTTCAGCTAAATGAAATTGAAGGTTTAAATATTGAGCCGGAGAGTGACCGCGAGCTTGAAAACAGAATTAGTTTTCTCAGTAATATAGAAAAAATCAGAGAAGCTCTCTCATTGAGTTTGCAGGTGCTCTCTGAAGGCGAGTACAATGCAAGCGATTTGATCAATACGTCATTGAAAGAGATTTCTTCAGTTCTTGATTATTATAAGGACATAGAATCAATTCACAACAGACTCCAGGACGTATATTATGAACTGGATGATTGTATAAACAATATCTCTTCTCTGTATTACGAGCAGGTTGGAGACCCTGCCGAGCTTGACAGTCTTATAAAAAGGAAAATGCAGCTGGATAAACTTTTATCCAAATACGGACCTGACTTTGAAGATGTTCTGGAATTTGCAGATAAACTGAAAAAAAAGCTTGATAATGTTACATTTGATGAGGAAAAGATAAACCGGTATGAAACAGAGCTGGCAGATATTGAGAGAGAGCTTAAGAATATAGCCGGCAGGCTGAATTCCTCCAGAAAAAAAGCGGCAAGAGAACTGTCAGGACAGCTTGAAAATATATTAAAAGCTCTGGAGCTAAAGGATGCAAAATTCGATATTAATATTGATATTGATAATAAGATAGATGCCAATGCGGGAGCTGATGTGGAGTTTTATATCGCCACAAATGAGGGTTTCTCCTCTGCACCTTTAAAAAAAGTTGCTTCCGGCGGGGAGCTTTCACGCGTAATGCTTGCATTAAAAGAGGTTTTCAGCGGCATGGATGATACCCCCACACTGATTTTTGATGAAATCGATACAGGTATAAGCGGTGTTACAGCCAGAAAAGTGGCGGAAAAGCTGAAAAATCTTGGGAAAACTAAGCAGCTTTTTGTGATAACACATTTGCCTGTGGTTGCATCCAAAAGCGACAGTCATTTTCATATTGCAAAAATTTCTGAAAAAGGTTCGACATTTACAAGAATAAAGAAACTGTCGGCAGAAGAGAAGAAGGAAGTGCTTGCCACAATGATTGCAGGAGAGATAACTCCGCATGCTCTGAAACAGGCGGATGAAATGCTGGAGCAGCAGACGTGATGGAAAAAGTTGCTTTGGCTATAGTGGGCTTGACCCAATCGTTAGGATACATAGGTATTATAATTCTTATGGCTCTTGAAAGTTCTTTTTTTCCCTTTCCCAGTGAAGTGGTGGTTCCTCCGGCGGGTTTTTTGGCCGCAACAGGTAAAATGAACATTTTTATGGTGATTTTTTGCGGGATATTTGGCAGTGTGATAGGTGCTTTGGTGAACTATTATTTAGCCGTAAGGTTCGGAAGGGCTTTTCTGTTCAGATATGGTAACTATTTTTTTATGGGTGCAGATAAGCTGTTGAAAATGGAAAAATTTTTCTTTTCCCACGGGGAGATCACTACTTTTGTAGGCAGGCTCATTCCCGGAGTAAGGCAGTATATCTCTTTTCCGGCGGGATTGGCCAGGATGAGTATTACCAGGTTTGTTGGTTACACTGCTGCAGGTGCCGGCATATGGGTTGTTATCCTTGCTTATGTGGGATTTTATGTGGGTAAAAATATGGAGCTGATTAAAGAAAAGCTTGCCACAATCACTATGATAATTCTTCCCTTGCTTTTATTACTGGTTCTGTTTTATATTATTGTATACAGAAAATACGTCAAAAGGTGACTTTATGATAAATAAATTAAAAACTGTTATTCTTTTTGTTATTCTTTCCATGTTTGTTTGCAGTGCAGCAGGAGCTTATACAGTTAAGCGTGGCGATACACTTTATGACCTCTTTAGAGGTAAATTTACGCCGGCAGAAATTATAAAATTTAGCAAAGAAATAAAAGAAAAAGTACCTGATTTTTCTCTTCAGATCGGAGATGAAATTGAAATCAAAAATAATAAAGTAATCATCAAAATTAACATTACCAAAGAAATCCACATAGTGAGTAATGAAGACGGAACAATTGAAATCAAGGTTGTGAAGTATCCTGTAAATATTTTGAGAACTGTTGTTTCAGGCGAAATCACACACTCTCTCTTTTATGCAATGCAAAAAATCGGGGAATCCGATATCCTGGCTGTTCGCATGGCTAATATTCTCGAATGGGAATTGGATTTTTTTAATGATATAAGAACAGGGGACAGCTTCAGACTTGTAGTGGAAAAGAAATTCTGCAGAGGAAAATTTATCGGTTACGGAAAAATACTGGGTGTTGATTTTGTAAATCAGGACAGGCTAATAAGAGGACTTTATTTTGAAGATGAGAAAACCAGAGGATATTTCAGACCAAACGGTAAATCTCTGAAAAGAGGTTTTCTCAAATCACCGCTTAAGTTTTTCAGAATAAGCTCAAAATTTCAAAAAAGAAGGCTTCATCCTGTCTTAGGCAGATACCAGAAGCACAATGGGGTGGATTATGCTGCACCGAGAGGTACACCTGTTCGTGCCACAGCAGACGGAAAGGTAGCTGTCAGGGGCTATGCCAAAGCTAACGGTTATTATATTAAACTAAAACACAACAACGGATATTATACTCTGTATCTTCATTTTTCGCGGTTTAAAAGAGGCCTCAGAGAAGGAGAGTATGTAAAACAGGGCGATATTATCGGATATGTAGGTTCCACCGGCTATGCGACGGGTCCCCATGTTCATTACAGCATAAAAAAATATGGAAATTATCTTAATCCTTTGCACTTTAAAGCTCCGACAAAGAAACTTCCGCAGGCCAAGATGGATGAGTTTAGGTCTGATACGTATGCCTACATTAATATGCTGGACAATACTTATATGCAATATGCTTTAAGAAACAATTTTAGCGGGATTATGTTTTTTTGATGTATTTAAATGTCTAAAAGTCCTTGACAATAACAGATATTTTTTATAAAAGTAACGCTTGGTTATTTCGGAGGCATTCTCCGGTTTAGTCAGTTGTTTGGAAAGTTAGATGACAAATTATGGCGACGTGGCCGAGTGGCTTAGGCAGCGGCCTGCAAAGCCGTGTACCCCGGTTCGAATCCGGGCGTCGCCTTTTCAAAAAAACGCTTGACTTTTTACGATAATTTTTGTAGAAACTCCAAGCATTTCAAAAGCCCAGGTAGCTCAGTCGGCAGAGCAGGGGACTGAAAATCCCCGTGTCGGTGGTTCGATTCCGCCCCTGGGCACCACTTTCCTTTATCAATAGATAATAAATCAAGTTTCGCACTTGTACCTATTGCAAGTCTTTGCTCGCCCTGTTAAATTCATCTTAAATGTGTTCCACATATTTACCAGCCCTCAGCTGGTGTTAGATGGGCTGCCTTCGGCAGCATTTAACGGGGCAGGGAGCGATAACGACGAAGCAATCTCTCTTTTTTTATTATTTTGAGATTGCCATAACCCTGTTTCCACAGGGTTTCGCAATGACATAGCGAAGTGCGAAACTTGAATTGTAATCTAAAGCACTTTTGTTAATAAATGTCTTTTCTATGTCCTATTTTGAGAATATATATAATTTTATTATCGGTATCTACATCAAAAAGTGTCCTGTAATTTCCTGTTCTGAGTGAAAAATCAGCCAATGGATGGTTGTTAAGTTTTTTTATATTAGATAAATCTGGGAAATCTACCAGGCTTTGAATATCATCCTTAATCTTAGAAATCATAGTTTTTGGGATTCCAGTCAAATCTTTTTTAACCTTGGAAGTGAGGTATATTTCAAACATCTTTAAAAAACTCATCAAAAGAGATTGCATCACCTTTTTTAATATCTTCTCTACGCTCGTTTAATTCATCTCTGAGTTTTTTATATTTTTTGCTCTTCACCACTTTACTAATAAACTGTTCAATGAGTTCTTTATCTTTTTCATCAAGTTTTTCAGCAAATTGTTTTTTTAGGGCTTCCATATATCCTCCTTTGGTGCTTATAATTTATTTTATACGTTTCTCTCTGATTTTTGCAACCCTTTCATTAATCGGATTTTTGTTTAAAAATGAAGCCTTCAACTATTCCGTCGGCACTACTTGGGTAAAATTGTTATAAATATAGTTTATTAACATAAAACTCTGTAAATACTTTTGTAATATAAAATTTTTTATGCTAAAGTTAATAATAAAGTATCCAGAGGCGTGCGTTGTTAAATTTTTCTTCCCTTAAAAATCTTAAAAATATTTTTATTATTATCATTTCCTTTTGGTTTCTCATTATAGCGGTTAACTGTCTTATATACTACTTTCATGCAAAAGAACATGTTTATTCAAGGGCTTTGGAGGAAGCCAGAAAGAGCTTTAATAAAGATGTTATTTTAAGGGAATGGATATCCACGCTTGGCGGTGTTTATGTCCCTGTATCTGATCACGTAAAACCAAATCCATACTTAAAAATACCCCGCCGGGATTTGACTACTGAAAAGGGAGAGAAGTTAACACTTCTGAATCCTGCTTATGTAACCCGTCTGCTTCATGAATTTGAGTACAAAAAGAATTATGACATTATAAGTCATATAACCAGCCTGGATCCGATAAATCCCAAAAATCAGCCTAATAAATGGGAAACAAGAGCTTTAAAAAGCTTTGAAGAAGGTGAAACAGAATATAAAGAACTAACCGATAAAAACGGTGAAACCATTTTCAGGTATATGGCCCCTCTTAAAGTAAAAGAAGCATGTTTGAAATGTCATGGTGAAGAAGGGTATAAAATTGGTGAGAAATATTATGAAATTGGTGAAATCAGGGGAGGGATAAGTGTCACTTTGGATTTTTCACCTTATCATGCAGTATTTGTGCGGGAAACAAAACATTTTATCATCTCTTCGGCTGTTTTGGGCATTCTTGGTTTTCTGGGATTGTTTGTTTCATATAGAATTATCAGAAAGCAGCGAAGGGAAACTAAAAATGAGAAAGATAAATATCTGACTTTGTTCGAAAATTCACCCACAGGAATAATGCAGTATGATAAAGACGGTAATATACTGGAGTGCAACAGGGTTTTTGCCGATTTAATGGGCTCTTCCGAGGAAAAAATCACACAGCTAAATTTGCTTGAACTTAATAATGAAAAGATTGCTAAAGCATACAAAGATTCTCTTGCAAAAGGAGCCGGATTTGCCGAAGGCTGGTATACTTCTATTACAGGAAATAAAACGATTTACGCCAATGCATACTTTAAAGGTATTTATGATCAAAGCGGCGAAATAACCTCAGGAATAGCTGTGGTTGAGGATAACACGGAGAGTTACTATAGAGAGAAAGATCTTGAAAGGCTTGCCACGATAGTTAAAGATTCTATTAACGAGATCTATATTTACGATGCGGATACACTTGGATTTATCGATGCCAATAGATCGGCACTTGAAAATATCGGATATACTCTTGATGAGCTCCGGCAAATGAGTCCTCTGGACATAAATCTGAATAGCGCCAAAGAGGACTTTGAACAAATCATAAATCCACTGAAAACCGGAGAAAAAGATAAAGTTATCTTTAATACGTATCACTGCAGGAAAGACGGCAGTAAATATCCCGTTGAGATTCATCTGCAGTTGATGGATCTTGATAAACCGGTTTTTGTGTCTTTTGCTTATGACGTTACTCTAAAGGAACAGACCGAGGAGAAATTCGAAAACATTTTCAACAGTGTCAATGATGCTATACGCATAGTAGATTTGAATGGAAATATTTTAAGCACCAACAGGAAAGGAGCTGAATATTACGGTTATTCCCCTGAAGAATTAAAAAATATGAATATAGAAGATATCAGAGCGGAGAAAAAGGCTGATAAAATTAAAGAGAACATCGAAACAATCCGCCAAAAAGGTGATGTGCTTTTTGAAACGGAGCATCAAAGAAAAGATGGCTCCACTTTTCCAGTCGAGATTAATTCGACGTTGATTGAATATGAAGGTAAACCGGCAATACTAAATGTGATCAGAGATATAAGTGAGCGAAAAAGGGCAGAGAAAGAGAATGACCAACTTACAAGGCAGGTTATCCAGTCGCAGAAACTTGAAGCTGTGGGCCAGCTAACCGGCGGTATTGCGCATGATTTTAATAATTTCCTGACGGGAATAATGGCCTATATAGATCTTTTAAAGAGAAGCAAAAACCTTGAACAGCATGAAAAAGAATACCTTTCTCAGATGATGCAGCTTGCTGAAAGATCAGCGAAACTTGTTGAAAACATGCTGGCTTTCAGCAGAAAACAGGTATCGATGCCGCAGATTATAGATATCAACCGGCAGCTGAGTATCAGTGAAAAACTTTATAAGAAAATGATTAAGGAAAATATAGAGTTGATCATTGAGTATTACTCACATCCGATTCACATAAAAATTGATCCGGTTCAGCTGGATCAGATTATTCTCAATTTGGTATCCAATGCCAGAGATGCCATTGATGATAACGGCAGAATCGACATCAAGATTTCAATAGGCAGTTCGGAGGATATAGTAAAACTTAATAGCATTATTAAACCTAATGCCGATAAATATTGTCTGCTCACAGTTTCCGATAATGGATCCGGTATAGATGAAGAAAAACTTGATAAAATATTTGAGCCGTTCTTTACAACCAAATCTTCAGGTATGGGAACGGGGCTCGGACTCGCAACAATCTATGGAATAGTTAAACAGAATAATGGTTATATTTTCTGTGAAAGCAAGAAGGGGAGAGGTACTACTTTTTACATATATTTTCCTGTATCTGATGAAAAACCGTCAGAATATCAGTCGGCGGGAAAAGAGACTAAACAGGATGAGCAAGTTTCGCATACCGATAAAAAAATATTGTTGTGCGAGGATGATGAAGGTGTGAGAAATGTGTTGTCTAAAATGCTGGGTGCTGCCGGTTTTAATGTAATCGAAGCGGCGGACGGTGAAGAGGGGTTGAGAAAATTTAAAGAGAATAAAGATGATATTTTTTGTGTCGTTTCCGATTATGTTATCCCTTTTAAAGATGGCATAGAACTTTACGAGGATATAACTTCAATAAGTCCGGATATGGGCTTTATTCTGGTGAGCGGTTATGCGCATAATGCTGATAAAATTGCTGAATTGAATGAAAAGAGTAATTTCAGCTTTTTAAAAAAACCCCTAAAACCTGCGCTTCTCAAAAAAACAATTATGGAAATTGCATCGCATGGAATCGATTGACACGATTTTAGACAGACGCATTGAAATATGCCAGCCTTCCGAAGGCTACCGGTTTAATGCCGACAGCATAATCTTATCGAGATTTGTGGACGGCAAGAAACATTTCAACAATATCCTCGATATAGGAGCAGGATCCGGCGTGATTTCGGTTTTACTAAACTATCTGTATAATTACGGTAAAATCGATGCTGTAGAAATCAGCAGCAAAATGTATGAATGCCTCTTAAGAACACTGGATATCAATAATTTAAATAATTTCATAACTGCGATTAATATGGATTTGAAGCAATATAAACCTTCTAATTCATATGATTTGATTATTTCCAATCCACCTTACAGAAAATCCCATACGGGAAGACAGTGTACCACAGAGGAGGAAAACAGAGCCCGTTTCAGTGATAATCTTAATCTGGTTGATATTATAAAATTCTGCAGAAGCTATTTGAAGAATAAAGGTTTATTTTATTTTTGTTATGAAGCGGATATGGCAGTGGAAGCTTTTTACTATTGCCGGAAATACGGTATAGAACCGAAAAGAGTGAGATTTTTACATCCGGATATTGACAAACCTGCCAGACAAATTTTCCTGGAGTGCAGAAAGGAAGGGGGCATCGAATTAAAAGTGGAAAAACCGCTCTTTCAGAAAATAAACGGTGTTGAAACCCAGGAATATAAAAATATATTTACCAATGAGGAGAGTTAAGTTCCGAGCACTTAAAACTTGAGTGCTCGGTTAGGTGGGGTATTTACTCAAAAACCCTACAAGAGGAGGATTCATTATGAGCACTATGGCATTTTTCAGTATAACACCCATCGGCAGCGGTGAAAGTGTATCAGAATATGTCGCAAGAGTTGTGGAATCTGTTGAAAAATCAGGTCTGGAGTGGAAGCTAACCCCAATGGGGACAATTGTTGAAGGAGACAATGTAAAAGAAGTTTTCGATGCGATTAATGAAGGAGTGAAGCAGCTTGATGACTGCAACAGACTTTCCATTTCAATAAAAATCGATCACAGAAAAAACCGCAAAAAGGGAATGGATGACAAAGTGGAAAGTGTTTTCGATAAAATGTGAAATAATGAGAGAGTTAAGTAGTGAGATGGTGAAGTGGGAAAGTGGGGAAATAGAAAAGTAGAGAGGTATAAGCAAAGGCAAAGGTTGAGATTGTTGAGTGTTGTATTGGTTATTGGTAAATTGATTATTAGCATCGAAGGTTGAAAGTTGAACATTGAACCTTGAATCCGCCTTAAGGCGGACATAGCATTTAGCCCCTAATACTTCTACTACCTGTAATACTCTTAATACCTCCACATTACGCATCACGAGTCACGGTTTTTTTATTGTGCGTTGAAAAAGTGTTGACGGGAAATATTTATTTTGCTATAAAGCATCTCGTTTAACTTAAAAATAAAGAGGTGGATTAATGGCTCATACGCTATCTGCTAAGAAAAGACTAAGGCAGAGTGAAAAAAGACGTTTAAGAAACAAATCTTACAAATCGAGGATGAAAACTTTTATCAAGAGTTTCTTATCTGCTGTAGATTCCGGCGATGTAGAGCTTGCAGAGAAAAAATATGATGAAGCAGTTAAAGTTATAGCCAAGCTGGGATCAAAGGGTATTATCCATAAAAATCAAGCTTCCAGAAAAATTTCCAGACTTACTGTTAAGCTTAATAATCTTAAAAATTCTGCTGCATAGTTAAAGCCGGCGTAACGTCGGCTTTATTTATTTACTTATATGTTATATTATAATCTTTTTATTTTTCTGTTTGCCTTATTGTATTCCATAGTATTTGTTGTAATAGTTCTTCTGAGCAGAAAGGGTAAATTTGAAAAATACATCTCTATTGTTTCCAAAGTTTACAAAGGGTTTGATACAAGAAGTTCCTCAGGTATTTTAAAAGGAGCGGTTTGGGCATTTGTGGACGGTATTATAACAGCCGTAATCGTTTTGTCTTTATATATGCTTTTTAAATAGATGTGAATGTGAAAAACCTGAAGCCTTATATTCTTTTGTTTTTGATGAGTGTACTATGGGGTGGGGCTTTTACCGCTGCTAAAATAGCTGTCAGTGACTTTTCTCCGATTTCCATTATATTTTACAGATTTTCTTTGGCGTTTATTATTATGGTTTTAATCCTTTTTATTTTCTATAAAGAAAAGTTTTCTTACCAAAATTTTTTCAAGTGTCTGCCCACAGGACTTACCGGAGTCTTCCTGTATAATTTTTTATGGGTTACCGGTCTGAACTATACCTATGCAGGCAAAGCATCGATTATTATTGCGATAAACCCTGTTTTTACAGCTATTTTAGCTTTTTTTATATTTGGAGAACGTTTAAATTTAAAAAAAATCATTGGCGTTATCATGGCTTTTACCGGTGTCAGCCTTATAATTGTGGACGGGAATTTCACTGCTCAGATTTTTAGTGCGAATAAAGGTGATTTTATCGTTCTTTCCGCAGCGGTTTTTTGGTCTGTTTACACATTAATAGGTAAAAAAGTGCTGCAGAACATTTCCGCTTTTGAGAGTGTGACTTACAGCTGTTTTTGGGGATCTCTATTTATGCTGCCTATATTTATTTTCACTAATTTTGATAGTCTTGAACAGGGGACTGCAGTCAGCTGGGCATCGATAGGTTATCTTGCAGTATTTGCCACCGTTCTTTCTTTTGTGTGGTTCTATAAAGGTGTGAAGGATATTGGAGCCGGAAAAGCTGCTTCATTCATATATTTCGTACCTTTTTTCGGCGTGTTGATATCTGTACTTGTTCTCGGTGAGCCCTTGACTGTTTATCTGATAATCGGCGGAATTTTGATTATTGCGGGTATATATCTGATTAACCGTGAGCGTCAAGCTGCAAAATAACTAGTTCCCATCCGAAAACTATGAGACCCTGAATCAAGTGATTGACTTCGTCTATCACCAGTCTTTTAGACTGGTAAATATGTTGTTAAACATCCAATTTAGCAACCATAGTTGCTGCTACAGGGTGACAGCTATAGTAAATCACTGATAAATTGTCATGCTGAACTTGGTTCAGCATCTCGTTTTTAAGAATGTAGTGACTTTTCGGACGGGAACTAACTAAACCGTATATTGATAGCTTTGAATAATTGAACCATGATATATTTTACTACACTCCGCTCATAAGCGGACAAGTAAACCTTCTAACTCTTTGATAAGAAGGGAGTTAAATTCGTCCCCTAATTTAGGGGAGGTTAGGTGGGGTACTTATTCAAAGCTCACTTCTTGGGTACCTGTCATCTCGACCGAAGCGGAGAAATCTTTGTTTTTATTTACCAAAATTTGTTATAAATCTACTTAATTTATTTACCGATTGACATAAACGGGAAAAAATCTTATAAACCGTTCACATTCGGAATTTAATCAATAGCCCCCGTAGCTCAGGAGGATAGAGCGCCGGATTCCTAATCCGTAGGCCACAGGTTCGAGTCCTGTCGGGGGCGTCCTACACGGAATAAAAATGAAAAACATACTTTTGATGATCAGCAGTAAAAAGGACAGAGAGTTAATAAGCAAATATCTTGAAAGCAAGCATACAGTTATCATTCCTGATAATCCGGATGATTATGAGAATACAATTATAGATGATACTACTTTCGATATTTTAATTAGCGATATTCAATCACTGTCAATTCACAGAGGACAGGTGAAAACGTTGAAAGAGTGTTCGTCTCCATTTCGCCTTCCTATCCTGTTGACAGGGGTTTCAAAGAAAAATAAGTACGAAATTGATTCTTTTAAGGATATTATAGACGAGGTGATATTTTTTCCACTCTCTCCTGCGGAACTTGATATAAGGCTGGACAGCCTTTTCAAGATTATCAATTTGCAGAAAAAAGCTGTGATTGATCCCCTGACCGGTATTTTCAGGCGTGAGCATATTGTTAAGAGGGGCAGAGAAGAGTTGTCCAGAATGAAGAGAAACAGCAATAACACGGGCTTTGGCCTGATTATGCTTGATATTGATTATTTTAAGGAAATAAATGATTCGTATGGACACTATGCGGGTGATAAAGTTTTAAAAGAGTTTTCTCTCAGGATGCAAAGGTGTTTGAGGGAGTATGACATTATCGGACGCTACGGGGGAGAAGAATTTTTGGTTCTTCTGCCGGATACTGATGAAGAGGGCACTAAAAGAGCCGCTGAAAGGCTGCAGAATGAAATAGTTAGCGAACCATTTTATATTAATGATAACGAAATCGTATTGTCTGCAAGTTTTGGTATAACCTTAAGCGATAACCCCGATGAAAAAATACAGGATTTGATAAAACAGGCAGATAATGCTTTATACGAGGCAAAAAATAAAGGCAGGAATCAGATAATACTGGAGAAGTAAGTCTAAAAATATTTGAATAATCATTTCTTGCGTAATATATTATTCTTAAATAACTATTTGCAGTTCATTAACTGTCTTGAGATAACAAATAAATTCAAGTTTCGCACTTCGCTATGTCATTGCGAAATCCTGTGGAAACAGGGTTGTGGCAATCTCAAAATATGAAAAGCAAGGAGATTGCTTCGTCGCTATCACTCCTCGCAAAGACTTGCAATAGGTGCAAGTGCGAAACTTGAAAAATAAATTTTAATGAAGTCACTTTTTTTTGTACAACGTTCAACAGGTTTATTTTAAGCTTTAGACTGTTTAACTTAAAATCTTAAAAAGATAAAAAAAAGTGTTGAGGCCGCATATTTTATGAAAATATTCGATTGGCTTGAAAATCATATAAAACTTATCAAACTTATAAGCATACCTTTGATTTTACTCCTTATAGTCTTAATTTCCCTGCTTGTGCATCTTACCGAAGGTCATTGGTTGCACTTGATGTATATACCAGTGATTCTAGGTGGCATCATTTACGGTTCTTGGGGAGGTCTGATTACCGGGGTCATAGGAAGTATTGCAATCAGCCCTTTTATTCATTCACATACTGATGCTCAAGGTCTCAAAGCTGTTACTGACTGGATTGAACATGCAGGTTCTTTTTCATTTATAGGATTGTTTATAGGTATTTTTGCCGGCAATGCACGTAAATATATGCTCCAGACAAAATGGGAGGCTGTACACGATAAGCCAACAGGTCTTCCAAACAGGCTTTCACTTGAAAAAGAAGTAGAGGATCTTTTAGACGCGGAAGAACCGGATAAACATCATTACATGATTATAGCTATAATAAAAAACTCGAGAGAATTAGGAAGTGCCTTCGGCCCGGAAGTTGTAAACAATATGATCACTCAACTGGCAGGCCGCCTGACAACGGTTTCAAAAGAAAATATGAAAGTTTACCGTACTCATTTTGACCAAGTAGGTATTCTTGTGAAAAACTATCACCAAAATAAAATAGAAGAACTACTTAAAAAACTGGAAAGTCGTTTTTATGACGCATTTGAATTTGAGGATATAAGACTGCATGGCGACATTTTTATGGGCATTTTTGAATTTGATAAAATAAATAATATATCTTCATATTACTTACAAAAAGCTTCTTTAGCGGCAGTAAAAGCGATCAAATCAAATAAAAGATATTTTATTATGTCAATGACTGAAGCACTTGAAGCTTCTGCTGAAAATCTGAAGTTAATGGGTGATGTAAAAGAAGCACTGGATAAGGAACAAATATATTTTCATTTTCAACCAAAAATCAGCTTAAGTACCGACAAATTACATGGTTTTGAAGCACTTATGAGATGGGATCATCCTGTATATGGTTACATCCCACCGGGTAAATTTATTCCCAGAGCTGAAGAGAGTACCCTTATACACAGGCTTACATTTTATACCATAGATAAAGGGCTTGCACAGCTTTTGAAGTGGAACGATAAAGGGATTAAAGATATAAGGCTGGCTGTGAACATTTCAACTCAAAATTTAGCTGATCCTGATTTCACTCAGAAGGTTATTCATTTGCTTGACCGGTATGGTATTGACGGGAAATATCTCGAGCTGGAAATTACTGAAAATTCTTTTATGGCAGATATTAATAAAGAGATACCTGCGTTAAAAAGTTTAAGCGATGCCGGCATAATTCTTTCCATAGATGATTTTGGGACTGGTTATTCTTCTCTTTTATATTTGAAACAACTGCCTGTTTCAGCAGTAAAGATAGATCAGGCTTTTGTAAAATATTTACCTGAGGATAATGATTCGGTTCATATTGTCAGAGAGGCGATAAGGCTTGCGCATATATTGGATATGGAAGTAGTTGCTGAGGGCGTTGAGACACAAGAATCACTGGAATTTCTTAAACAAGAGAATTGCGATTTAGCGCAGGGTTATTATATTTGCCATCCGCTGCCGGCGGCTGAAATTGAAGAAATTTACAACAAGACTGAAGGTAAATTTATAGAATAGTTCTAAATAAAATCACATTTTTGTTTGCAACACTTCAAAATGAGAATATGTCATTTTGAAAAATTTAGCTGTACTGGGGAATTTTCAACGGGTGATTTCGGGGAATTCTATTTCGGTGTTGAAAACGATAGTGTAGCTCTTCATTACTACTATTGCTGCTCCATTATAATTGGGAGTAGTCGCATTTGTCATGACAGATTGTTTCATACATTAGTTCATAGCCAATATTATCGAAAAGTACAAGAAAAAATATGACACTTTTTTCTGGTATATAAGAAATTGGTACCCTTCCATTTTTTCGAGATAATGTTTGATAAATGATTGTGAAGAAGGAAGAATGAAAAAAGAGGGAGTTTATGGTAAGTGAAATTAATAAACGTTCACTTGGCATGATTCTGTAGAAAAATGGTAGGGGTGCCAAAAGGTAAAAGTATTGACATAATTTTTTTGTTTTGTTTTACTTAAATAAGGTGGAATTTTTTCAACCTATTCGTAACAAAAGGAGGTAATCTATGCAAATCTTACCAAATATTCAAAGCGCTTGGGACGCCTTTTCAACACAAATTACTATATTTATACCACTGTTGTTAGGGGCCATTATTATTTTTGTGGTCGGCTGGCTTGTAGCTAAAGTCAGCAAAAGCACTATTACCAAGCTGCTTTCCAAACTCCAATTGGACAAAACATCCGAAAAAACCGGACTTAGGGAGTTTCTTCAAAAAGGTAATGTTACCCAGGAACCATCGGAAATAGTAGGTTTACTAACATACTGGTTCATCATGCTCTTGACCCTGGTTGCATCTCTAGACGCATTGGGACTACCCATAGCCTCGGATATTCTAAACGAAATCTTTTTGTACATCCCCAATGTAGTGGCTGCAGTACTGGTTCTGCTTCTGGGTATTTTTCTGGGAAACCTTTTATCCTCTGTTGTTCAGACCGCAGTAGCTAATGCTGGATTTTCCAATCCTGAAGCCATGGGCAAGATTTCACTATATTCAGTGATTTTTTTTACCGGCACCATAGCCCTCAGCCAATTGGGAGTAGGATCAGAAATAGTAACCGCCGCATTTATACTGGCCTTTGGTGGTTTCTCTCTTGCCTGCGGGCTTGCATTTGGCCTAGGTGGTAAGGATGTAGCTGCCGAATACCTGCAGAAATGGCTGCAAAAAGAAAAGAAAAAGGATTAAAATTCCTACAAAGGATCTTTTATGCGCAATTATCTGAAAGGTGGACTTGCAGTTGTTGTGGTTTTGTTTATTATAACATTCGCCATAAAGAACAATCAGTCGGTACGGTTACACTATTACTTCAATACGCTAAATATACAGTTACCCGCATATGCCCTGGTCTTTTTGAGTTTGTTCATAGGCATTCTGCTGGGGCTGTTAATAGGTTGGTACAGGAGCCGGGATCTTAAAAAAACAGATTAAGCAGTTAATGCAAAATAAGTTTTCCAGCCCCACCTAACAATTGCAGTAGAAAATCAAATACTGAATTAACTGTAACCCAAATTAACAGCGGGATGTTAAGTTTTCAAGGACTTTAGAGCCAAAAAAAGAAAAAATACTGGGCAAGCTTGTAATTGCCTAGTGTTTTTTTATAATATAGAATTGAAGTTTCGCACTTGCACCTTCTGCAAGTCTTTGCTCGCCCTGTTAAATCCATCTTTAATGTGTTCCACATATTTACCAGCCCTCAGCTGGTGTTAGATGGGCTGCCTTCGGCAGCATTTAACGGGGCAGGGAGTGAATGCGACGAAGCAATCTCCCTGTACTTTTCTTATTTTGAGATTGCCACAACCCTGTTTTCACAGGGTTTCGCAATGACAAAACGAAGTGCGAAACTTGAAATAGAAGTTAACTTTCGAGTCCCTTTGCCCGCTTTCTTTATTTTACCTTATTTTCATGAAAATATTTTTACTTGCCTGTGGTTCCCACTGTTCCCTTGCTTTTACTTGAGGCTTTTTATTTTGGTAAAAGTTCCGAGAGGCTTTACTATTGGCATATGAATCACAAATTTTTGGGTAGTCTAAATAAAACTAGAAAAGATTGTCACGAATTTGCCTCACAATGCTTATCGAATTTAGCAGGGTATATTTTTAAATTAATTTTTCAAGTTTCGCACTTGCACCTATATAAGTCTTTGCTCGCCCTGTTAAATGCTGCACTGCAGCCCGGTTAAACCGGATTTAACAGGGTGAGGAGTGAATACGTCGAAGCAGTCTTCTATACGGGAATTGAGATTACTTCGGGACTTTGTCCCTCGTAATGACTTGAAAGACGGAGTTCGTCATGTGATTGCAAGTGTGAAGCTTGAATAAGTATGTTATAATTATGAATAGCTTTCTTATATCTGCTGCTAATAATAATAAAGAATTGTGTGCTGTCGGGGTGTTTTGGTGGATTCTAAAATAAAGACAAATATTTCGCTTTTTAAAAGATTTTTACAGTATTTTATTATTATAATCATGCTGATTGCAACTTTTGTTATTTGGTATCACTGGAATAACGCCCATAAAGAAGGAAAACAGGAAAAGTTTAAGAGTTATACTGAAAGTATTGCAGATAAAATTAGCGAAAGAATCGATCAATATAAAATGATTTTGCAAGGTGGCGCCGGCGTATTTTTCGCTTCGGAGAATGTTTCCAGAGAGGAATGGCAGGCATATTATGAGTATAGGCTAAAAACGCCTCCTTATCCGGATTTTCAGGCCTTAGGTTATGTAAAAAATATTGCCAAATCTCAGCTTAATAATCACATTCAGGAAATGAAAGAAGAAGGGTTCTACGGTTACACTGTATGGCCTGAACGTAACAGTGAAGTATTTGCACCCATTGTTCTCGTTGAGCCTTATAATAAAATTAATCGTCAAAGCATAGGTTTTGATGTTTATTCAAAGCAGAAATTCCTATCGGTATTGGAACGGGCCCGGGATACGGGGAAAGTATCCCTTTCAGATGCTGTTGAAATGAATATTGAAGGAAAAGAAAATTCTCACAAAGGTTTTTATTTGCTTGCTCCCCTTTATGAGGGAAAAACGGTACCCTCCACAGTACAAGATCGCAGAGAGAAAATTGAAGGATATGTATATTGTGCTTTCAGCCTGCCAAATCTTATGAATTACATTTCACCGTCTGTTTCTAAAAATACTTTTTTGAAACTATACAGCAGCTCCAATATTTCTGCAGAAAATCTTTTGTACTCCAGCAGTAAAAATAAATTAAATACAGATGACGGATTTTTTGTAAAAAAGACGCTCGACCTGTACGGGCAGGAATGGATATTAGTATTTACCCCCACTCCCTCATTTATAATGGATGAAGAGGACATTTTTGCGCAAATAGGCATACTTTTATCAGGTATCACACTTATTTTGCTCACCGTTTTTTTATTCAGAAGTCACAGCAAAACAACGAAAGAAGCACAACTTATTGCAGATGAAATGACCGCTTCTTTAAGGGGTAGTGAAGAGCGTTTCAGAAAGATTCTGGAAGCGGCTCCTAATGCTATAATTGTTTTTAATGAGGATGGTAAAATACTGTTAGCCAATAAAAGGGTAAATGATATTTTCGGATACACAATGGATGAAGTCAGAGAGAAAAATCTGGATGATTTAATACCTGAGCGTTTCCATGAAAAACATGAAAAGCTATGCAGAGATTATTTGAAAAATCCTGTTTTGAGAGAAATGGGACATGGCCTGGAAGTAGTAGCAAGGAGAAAGGACAACAGCGAATTTCCTGCAGAGATCAGTCTTAATGCTTACTACTCAAATAAAGAAACAAGGATAATCAGTGTTGTTCAGGATATAACTGAACACAGGCAGGCTGAAAGGGACAGAATTGAACGCAAGGCAGCGGAAGATGCCGATCGGGCAAAAAGTGCCTTTGTTTCCAATATGAGCCATGAGATACGTACACCGCTGAATGCTATTATGGGATTTGCTCAGATTCTTGAGAGAGATCCTTCTCTTTCAGAGCGTCAGTATGAGCAGGTGCATACAATTACCCGCAGCGGACGACACCTGCTTCATCTCATAAATGATATACTGGATATCTCCAAAATTGAATCAGGACAGCTTACCCTGCATAAAAATAAATTTTGTCTGCGCACACTGCTGGACGATATTGAGTTGATGTTCCGTTCCAGAGCGGACGGTAAAGGGATACAGTTTCTTATCGATCGTGATAAAAGTGTCCCTCAATACATTGTTGCTGATGAAGGAAAACTGCGTCAGATACTTGTTAATCTGCTCGGGAATGCTGTTAAATTTACCAAATCAGGAGGGGTAAGTTTGAGGGTAAAAGCTGACGAAAAAGATGAAACCGGCCATGGAGAGGATATGACGGTAAATCTTATGTTTGAAGTGGAAGACAGCGGTCCCGGTATACCTGAAGAAGATATGGAAAATATTTTTCATTCATTCAGTCAGTCGAAGGCCGGTATGGATGCAGGCGGTACCGGTTTGGGATTACCGATCAGCAAGAGACTTATTAATCTTATGGGAGGTAGTCTTAGTGTGGACAGTGAGGTTGGCAGGGGCAGTGTTTTCCGCTTTAACATACAGGTGGAAGAAACTGACGCTCCTGAAAAGCAGCTCGAAATAAAAGAACTGAGCCATGTGGAAAGTTTACAGGCCGGCACCGGTGCATTACGGGTACTTGTGGTGGATGATCAGATAGATAATCGAAATCTACTTCGCCATATACTTGAGCCCGCAGGCTTTGAAATTAAAGAAGCATCTAACGGTGAAGAAGCTCTGGAATTGTTTGAAAGCTGGTCACCGCATGCAGTGCTTATGGATTTGCGTATGCCGGTAATGGACGGCTATGAGGCCACACGCCGGATAAAATCTACTCCTAAAGGCAAGGACGTGCCGGTTATAGCTGTAACGGCAAGCGTATTTGAGGATAAAAGACAAGATGTGATATCAGCCGGTATGGATGAATATCTGCGTAAACCTTTTCGCCCGGAAGAGTTGTTTGCCGTTTTAAAAAATGTCCTTGGTATAGATTATACTTATTCTGATAGTTCCGAAACCAGGCAGCGGAAATCAGCAAAAAAACAGCTCACCGCAGAGGATATTTCATCTTTGCCTGAAGAATTGGTAACAGGAATGAAAGAAGCCGTTGAGAACGGAGACACTGCCAAATTGAAAGATTATATTTCAAAAGCGGAAGAAATTGATTCGGAAATAGGCGGTGGCCTGAAGCTGTTAGCGGATAGATATAATTATGATAAACTGTTAAAGTTATTAGATAAATAAGGAGGTGTTAGAGATGATATACGAACCTGAAAAAACAAATATCATGCTTGTTGACGATACACCTGAAAACTTAAAATTTCTTGAAAATATGCTGCAAAATTATGGATATAACACGACGGCTTTCCCGAGCGGTGCTATGGCTTTGCGTGCGGCTGAGAGGACTCCACCCGATTTAATTCTTCTGGACATTATGATGCCTGAAATGGACGGATTTGAAGTGTGTCATAAGTTAAAAGAAGATGAAAAACTTAAAGAGATACCTGTGATTTTTATAAGTGCTTTGGATAATACCACAGACAAAGTCAGAGCATTTTCCGAAGGCGGTGTGGATTATGTGACCAAGCCTTTTCAGCAGGAAGAGGTGTTGTCCAGAATCAGGACTCATTTAAATTTAAGGCGCTCACAACAGGAACTGCAGAAATATAGTTTGCATCTTGAAGAGCTTGTTGATGAAAAGGTGAAAGAGATTTCAGAATCTCAGGTGGCAACTATTCATGCACTGTCAAGTCTGGCTGAATACCGCGATGATGATACGGGGCAACATATAAAGCGCACTCAGGTTTTTTGTAAACTTCTGGCGGAGCAGCTGCAGGACAATCCAAAATGTTCTGACAGAATTACAGACTCATTTGTTTATAATATTTACTGTGCGGCTCCGCTGCACGATATCGGAAAGGTTGGGATTGCGGATGATATCCTGCTTAAACCCGGTAAACTCACCGATGAAGAGTTTGAGATTATGAAAGGTCATGTAATGATAGGTGTTAAAACATTGCAGTCGGTACAAAAGGATTATCCGAATAATGAATTTATTAATATTGGTGTTAATCTTACAAGAGCTCATCACGAAAAGTGGGACGGGAGCGGTTATCCGGACGGTGTTGCAGGCGAGGATATACCTTTGTGCGGACGCATAATGGCTGTTGTTGACGTTTATGATGCTCTGCGCTCAAAAAGACCGTACAAAGAGCCTTTCTCCCATGAAAAAGCGGTGGAGATTATTCAAAAAGATTCCGGTACGCATTTTGACCCTGATATGGTGGAAGCATTTATGTCAGTTGAAAAAGAGTTTGCCAGAATACGTGACGAGTTTGACGGTTAAGATATATAGACTTTGAATATTCTAGGAGTTGTATAGGTTATTTGATTTATAGGCTTGGATGAATTATTCAAAGTTCTAATCACGGAAACGGTCTGAAATAGTCAAAATAATCGAGATTATCGCTGTAAAAGTATTTTATGCGGTTATAATAGTTGTTGTCTTCCATTGAACAGACGATTGAGATGAGATAATTAACGTTTTCCATTACGAAATCTCCGGTTTTACAGTGCACATCGTAATAACCTGAACTTTTCAATGCATTCTCTTTTGAAGTAACCAGCCCGCCCATATCTTCGTAGTTTATCTCACATGGCCATCCGTACGGGAAAAGGGAATCACCGTCCACAGTTTGGCTATATGTATATTTGTCACAAATACCATTGTCGCAGGTTTCTTCCTCTATCTGTATTATATAGCTGTTTTTTGATGTTTGGCATGAGCCCGGATTGAAAGTTATATCCACAATATTAATATTCGTTGTACGCTTGTTGATATAAACTGTGTGGTCAAAGTTCTCCTTATCTATTTTTTGGATACGGGTCAGGCGATCCAGATTTCCCCTGAAACTTATCTCTGTATTGTCTATATCAAAATCACTTCCGAAAAAGATATACCACTGAAGCTGAGAGGTTGAATCCGAAGAGCTGTAAGAGCTGCTGAAACCTATGTTACATGCGGCGGAAACAAAAATTGCCAGAATGATTATTAGCGTTTTTTTCATGATAATAAGCAAAGTCCCTGTAAAGTTTTAGGTACTAATTCATGTTTCGTACTTAGTTTGGTCATTGCGACTGAGCACTTAACGCTTTAAGTGCTCGGGAGGCAATCTCCTATACGGGAATTGAGATTACTTCGGGACTTTGTCCCTCGTAATGACTTGAAAGACGGAGATCGTCACGTAAATGCAAGTGCGAAACTTGAATATTAATATTAAATTGATCAAAATATATAAAATTGCAATATTTTATAACTGCTATGCTCCTATTTTTAAAGAGCCATGGCTATATCGGCACATTATTATAGCGAAATAGTGAGGTGGAGAAATAGAGAAAAATAAAGACTTTTGAATAACCCTATTTGGTCATGCTGTAGCAGCAACAATGTCGCTAAATTTGACAGAGTCAACCATTTATTTCAGCATCTAATGATATCAGTAAATTATGAGACCCTGAAACAAGTGGTTGTTTACACAAATTTATCCTCACTTAGCTCGGATGTTACAGAGTGACAACAACTTAATTATTCAAAAGTCTCAAATAGTAATTTGTTGAGTGGTAGATTGGAATAGTGGTTGATTGGTTTTGGGTTTTAGGTGATAAGTAGTATTACAAGCTGAACCTTGAACCTCAACAACCTCTAACTACTTCTCATTACGCATCACTTGTTACGATATAATTTTGGAGGTATATCGGTTGACAATTTAAAAGAAAACCTGATAAAATTAAAATATTGATAAAGGAGGGTGGATGTATGCATATGGCCGATGCTCTGCTTTCAGTGCCGGTGGGCGTGACTTTTTTGGGGATATCAGGTGCTGCAGCCGGATATGCTTCTTCAAAACTGAAAAAAAACCTTGATGAGGAAAAAACCGTTCCTCTGATGGGTGTAGCGGGTGCATTTGTATTTGCTTTGCAAATGGTGAATTTTGCAATACCGGCAACCGGTTCAAGCGGACATTTTGCCGGAGGTTTCCTGCTGGCACTCCTGCTGGGGCGGCATGCATCATTTCTCGTAATGTCATCGGTTTTATTGGTTCAGGCACTGTTTTTTGCAGACGGCGGACTGCTTGCACTGGGATGTAACATTTTTAATATGGCTTTTATTCCTTCATATATAGTTTATCCCTTGTTTAAGAACATAATTGATAAAAATGAAAGCAAAACGGCTATATGGAGCGGCGCATTTCTGTCCCTTACTCTTGGTGCAGTTATGGTCTCAATGCAGACGGGAATTTCAGGTATTGCCGAGCTGCCGTTTTCAAAGATGCTGCTGCTAATGCTGGGAATTCATCTGCTTATTGCGATAATTGAAGGTGTTATAACAGTAGGTTCATATATGTTTATCAAACGTTATTCACTGCAAACAGAGCTTAACAGTGAAAAGGGAAAGCTTAGACCATATTTTGGTATACTTTCCGTTTCTTTGATAATAGCAGCGGTTGTTTCGCTGTTTGCATCTTCAAAACCGGATGGTTTGGAATGGTCTGTATACAATATAATGGGCACGGCATCCGAGCCTCATTCCCTCACAGGGCATTTCCATAACCTTTTAGGCGCTTTGCAGGATAAAATTGCATTTTTGCCGGATTATTCATTTGCCGGAGGTTCCGGTCAATGGGGCACATCGATTTCAGGGATTGCCGGAGCCATTATTGTTATTATTCTGGCGTCTTCACTGGGATATATAATCAGAAAAGCCAATAAAAATTGAAAACAGCTCAGGAAAGACTGCAGCACCTAACAGCATTTGAGGAACTTGCCGAGAGCACTTTCCCTTTAAACTTGGTGAGTCCGGTTGTGAAAATCATAGTTGCAGTAGTATTTGTCGTATTGACCATCAGCGTTGATAAATATGATATTATACATTCTCTTCTGTTGACATCTTTTACCTGTTTTCTCATAGCAATTGCTCCTTTGAAAGTGACAAGTATCTTAAAAATGCTTTTATATCTGAGTCCCTTTGTCCTGCTGCTTGTTGTTTTTAATCCGGTTTATGATAAATCTATTATTAAAATCGCGGGTTACCAGGTTCATGGCGGATATGTATCAGCTTTTACAACGGTACTGAAATTTATAAACACTACCACTGTTTCTGTGCTGATAATTTCCAGCACCAAATTTAATCACATAGCATCTTCACTGAGATTTTTCAGAATGCCGAAATTTCTTGTTATACAATTTATGGTGATGTACAGATTTATATTTATTTTTCTTTATGATATTATTCAGTCGCTGCAGGCCGTTAAATCAAGAGGTTTTCACAGTGGTAAATTTTCCTGGCGTAACATGAAAGCGATAGTTTCAACCTTTTTTGTGAAATCGGTATTCCGTGGTGAAGAGGTGTATAATTCCATGCTTTCCAGAGGTTTTGAAATCAAAAATTTCAAAATGGATAACAGGGCAAAAGCCGGAGATGTTTTTTTCGGTTTCTGTTCGCTGTTTTATATTTTTATCATGAGGTTTATATAAAATGAGTCATCACTATATAGAGATTAACGAGCTGGAATATACATATCCGGATGGTACAAAAGCTTTAGAAGATGTGAACCTGTATGTTTCACACGGAGAGTCCGTTGCCATTCTCGGCTCCAACGGGGCAGGTAAATCCACACTGATAAAACATTTGAACGGGACTATTCTCCCCATGAAAGGCTCTGTGAATATAGGCGGTACGCCTGTTACAAAAAAAACGCTGAAAACGATCAGGGCAACGGTAGGACTCGTTTTTCAAAATACGGACAATCAGTTATTTATGCCGAGTGTGTTTGAAAATGTTGCCTTCAGTCCGAGAAATATCGGTATTATCGGTGATGAATTGCACAAGGTGGTGGAGGAATCGCTTGAAAAAGTTGATGCGCTGGGACTGATAGATAAACATCCGTTTAAGCTTTCCGGCGGTGAAAAAAGAAAAGTTTGCATTGCTTCTGTAATTGCTTCCAACCCTGAAATCCTGGTTTTGGATGAACCGACTGCTGAAATTGACCCTAAGGGAATCGGAGATCTGGTCTCAATTTTAAGGCAGTTTAGTCATACTAAAATTATTTCTTCCCATAACCTGAAATTTTCCAGAGCTGTTTGCAACAGGGGTGTGGTAATGCAGGAGGGCAGAATAATATTCGACGGTGAACTGGAAGAAATTTTCAGCAGTGATAAACTTTTAGAAGCAGCCGGTCTGAAAGAAGATTACTGAATTTTATCCACCAGTTCTTCCAGGTCTGATACCGTAATTGTGGGTTCAATACCCCATGGATCGAAAACGGCACTGTCACTTCTTTTCACCCAGGCGGACTTCATCCCGGCTGACACGGCACCGATCACATCAAAAGGGTTGCTTGATATAAGCCATGCTTCGTGGTTGTATGCCCCGGCCGACCTTAAAAAATGGGCATATACAGCAGGACTGGGTTTAAATGTTTTAAGATCATCCACACTGATTAGATCGATGAAATAATTTCGTATATTTGCGTTTGTTAAAAGGGTTTCCAAAGCATCTTTGCTGCCGTTTGAAAAGGCAAAAATGCGGAAGTTCATATCAAAAGCCTTTTTCAGACCTTTTAATGTGTCATTAAAAGGTGGCAGTTTTGAATACAAATTCATAAGATTGTCTTTATCTTTTGCTTCAATCTTTATATTAAATGCCCGGCAGGTGTATTCCAAAGCATCTTTTGTGCATTCGGCAAAGGTTTTATAATTCTGCATCAAACCTCTTCTGAAAGAGTACTCCAGCTGTTTATTCCTCCACATTTCGGAAAATTCCGCAGCATTTTCACCTGCGTATTTCTCCAGATCAACCTTAATGCCGTGCGTATCGATAAGTGTGCCATAAACATCAAAAGCCAATGTTATGTTGTTTTTGCTCATAAATCCCCCTTTCATTGTAATTCACTTAACATTAATCTATTTGTTGTGAAGTATTGTGTCAATGTAATGTTTTAAGACCGTAATGCGTGATGGGTGGAGACCGTGATGCGTGTTGGGTGGTAGTTCAAGTGTGAATATAATATAAAATTATTGGGAGAATGAAGAGCCATATCGGTATGAGAATCCAGCTATTACCATAGCTCTTAAAAAAAGGGAGGGCGCCAAAAGTATTTGAATTGATAAATTCGTATAACTGTGTTAGGTTGGATATATAATTGTTATTATTCAAGTATTTAACAAAATGTCAAGGAGTTTAAAATGAGTGAAATTAATATGGATTTTTCCGATTTAAGTGCTGTATTTCTTAACTGTACGCTTAAGAAAACATCTGAGCTATCCCACACTGAGGGGCTTATGAAGATTTCCAAGGCTATTATGGAAAAAAACGGTGTGTCTGTGGAGATGCTCAGACCGGTGGATTATGATATAGCTTACGGTGTTTATCCGGACATGAGAGAGTATGGATGGGCTGATGATGAATGGCCGGGGATTTATGAAAAGGTAAAAAAAGCTGATATTATTGTTATGGGAACTCCAATCTGGCTTGGGGATAAATCTTCCATATGTGCTAAAGTTATTGAAAGACTATACTCCTCCTCCGGAGATTTGAATGAAGAAGGACAATATGCATATTACGGGAAAGTCGGAGGCTGCATTATAACCGGGAATGAAGATGGTGCAAAACACTGCGCAATGAATATCATGTATTCCCTTCAGCATTTAGGCTGCCTCATTCCTCCGCAGAGTGACGCTGCATGGCTTGGAGAGGCCGGTCCCGGTCCTTCATATCTGGATGAAGGCTCAGGCGGTCCTGAAAATGATTTTACCAACAGGAATGCTACTTTTATGTCCTGGAATCTGATGCATTTGGCGCGTATGCTAAAAGATAAGGGGGGTATTCCGGCACATGGGAATCAGCGTTCCAAATGGGACGCCGGCTGCAGGTTTGATCATCCGAACCCGGAATACAGATAGTAGATCCAGGGAGGCTTAAATATGAAAAAGCTTTTGGGAATTTTGTTTATAACAATTTTTTTTACCGGCTCCGGTTTTGCTAAAGAAAAGGTGGTTGTGGGCTCTAAAATCGATACCGAGGGATCACTCTTAGGCAACATGATTATGTTAATGCTTGAAGAAAATGATATATCCACTGTCAATAAAATCCAGCTGGGACCTACTAATATTGTGCGTAACGCCATAAAAACAGGGCAGATTGATATTTATCCGGAATATACCGGAAACGGAGCTTTTTTCTTCGATAATTTTGAAAAGGGCGTGTTTAAAGATTTCCAAAAAGGTTATGAAACAGTAAAAAAGCTCGATTATAAAGAAAATAAAATTGTATGGCTTACTCCTGCTGATGCAAACAATACCTGGGCGATAGCCACACGGAAAGAGTTGGCTGAAAAACATTCTTTGAATTCATTGGAAGATTTTGCCACTTACGTTAACAACGGAGGCTACGTTAAACTGGCCTGCTCGGAAGAATTTGCCACAAGGGAAGATGCACTTCCCGCTTTTATGGAGGTTTACGGTTTTAAGCTTAAGGATGAAAACCTTCTGGTTTTATCAGGAGGCAATACCGCTCAAACGGAAAAAGCCGCTGCCCAGAAAACAAGTGGCGTGAATTTTGCAATGGCTTACGGCACGGACGGAGCTTTGGCGGCTCTCAATCTTGTAGTGCTTGAAGATACTAAAAACGTACAGCCGGTATATGCACCTGCACCAATTATCAGAGAAAAAGTACTTAATAAATATCCTGAGATAAAGAAGATACTTAAGCCGGTTTTTGAATCACTAAATCTGGAAAAACTCCAGAAAATGAATTCAAAAATAGCGATTGGAGGGGTTCCTGCAGAAGTAGTGGCGGAAAATTATCTGAAGTCCAATGGATTTATCGACTAATAAAGCTTATGCCGGATTAGTTTTCCGCAGGCTGTTGGATAAAAACGAGATAATTTTTCTTTTTCTTTTCGTTTTGGGGATGTTTAGCGGCAGTTTTATAGTGGAAAAGCCCAACAGATTGGCCGGAGGGGCTCCTTTAGCTCTGGACAGTGTGATTTCCGGCATCTCAATAACTGCAGCAGCCATTATTGCATTAATTGCTGTTTTACTGTCTAAAAAGAAAAATTTTGTATATACAAATCTTTCATTTTTATTCCTTGGTCTGCTGCTTTCTTTTTTTCTCTGGCAGGCAGGGGATTACGCCGCCGGTGTCACTTCACACAATGATTACGCAAGAATCAGCCTTTCTTACGGTTTCTGGTTTTTATTAGGAGCTTGCTACTTTTTTTACATATATAATATTAATTTTTTCAGCGGTGCTTTTTACAGATTTTTACTTTCAATTTCGTTTTTTCTTCCATTAACAGTTGTTCTTGCAGCCGGTTTTGCGGATAAACTGTCTTTATTAATCGAATTTTACTACAATCAGGACCGTTTTTTCGGAGAAGTTCTCAACCATTTTAAAATTGCATATGGAGCCGTTGCTTTGGCAGTAATTACAGGTTTTCCCCTGGCAGTTTTTATAACCCGAAATAAAAAAATAAGTGAAAAAGTTTTTAATATGCTGGGAATTCTGCAGACTATTCCCAGTATAGCTTTGTTCGGTTTTCTCATGATTCCTCTGGCTTTTATTGTAAACATGTTTCCTGTACTCGGCAAATTCGGTATTTCAGGCATAGGTTGGTTTCCGGCTGTTATCGCCCTTTATCTGTACTCCCTTCTGCCAGTAGTAATAAATGTTTTTACGGGGATAAAAAGTGTTCCCGGAGATGTAGTGGAAGCTGCCAGAGGAATGGGGATGGGTAAATACCAAATATTGTTCAGGATAAAAATCCTTTTGAGTTTGCCCGTTATCTTAAACGGTATAAGAGTTGCGCTGGTACAATCGGTGGGTAACACTGCTGTGGCCGCTCTCATCGGTGCAGGCGGCCTCGGTGTTTTCATCTTTCAGGGGCTCGGACAGGCTGCTCCTGATTTGATACTGCTGGGGGCAATTCCCACAATAATAATTGCTGTACTTACCGATTCATTTATGCAGATATTGGCAGATTATACAAAAAAGAAGACGGCTTATGATAAAATTTGAGAATGTTTCCAAAGCTTACGAAGAGAACAATGTGGTTAAAAATCTTTCCTTTGAGATTAAAAAGGGGGAACTCTGTGTATTGATAGGCCCTTCCGGATGCGGAAAATCCACAACACTGAAGATGATAAACAGACTTGTTGAACCTACGGAAGGGGCTATAACCATAGATGAAAAAGATGTGAGAGATTTCAAACCGGAGATTCTGCGCAGACGGATTGGCTATGTTATTCAGAATATCGGCCTTTTTCCCCATTTATCTGTTAAAGAAAATATCTCAGTTGTTCCTAAGCTGCTGAAGTGGGATAAAGACAATATTGACAAACGGGTATTCGAACTCATGGATCTTATGGGAATGCAGGAAAACCAGTTTTTGAAAAAATACCCTTCGGAACTTTCAGGAGGGCAGGCTCAGCGTATCGGCGTTGCCCGTGCACTGGCAGCCGATCCTGATATTGTGCTGATGGATGAACCTTTTGGCGCTCTTGATCCGATTACAAAATCGGGTTTGCAAAATGAAATTCTGCGATTGCAGAGGAAAGTACAAAAGACGATTGTGTTTGTTACGCACGATATAGATGAAGCGGTAAAACTTGCGGACAGGATTGCAGTAATGAATGAAGGAAAGCTTGTGGCATACGACAAGCCGGAATCTATTCTGAATAATAAGGAAAATGAATTTATTAAAAAATTTGTCGGTTTTGACAGGGCGTTGAAGAAACTTACACGGCTGTATGTTGAGGACTTTATAAAACCTTATAAAAGCGTAAAAACAGCTGATTTATCTGAATTTGCTAAAAGTAGGACCGAGAGTGAAATTTTTGTCTGGGTTTTGGATGATAACGGGGAGTTAAAAGGGTGGTTGAACAACGACGACAGTATTGATTTTGCTGAAGATATTGAAAATCTCGTTGTCACAGGAATAGAAAATCTCCAGATATCACCGGGTTGTTCATTAAGGGACGCTTTGTCGGTTATGATGAGTGAAAATGTTGTAACACTGCCTGTGGTGGATAATAAAAAATTGATCGGGGAAATAAGACTGGCGGATATAGTGGGCAATGAGAAAAATATATAAGCTTAAAATACTTTACCCTTTGCTGATGTTTATAGCTATTATTCTTATCTTAACTTTAGGTTTTTATTTTTACGGAAACAGGGAAGGTGCTCAGGAATTTTTGTATCCCCGCTCGGATGCTTTGGCTCTGACGATTGAACATTTGTATATGGTTACGGTTTCGGCCGGATTTTCAGTGGTTGCCGGGGTTTTTACCGGTGTCCTTGTGACCAGGAAATTCTGGTCAGATCTTCTGCCTGCTGTTAATTCCGTAGCTTCAGTAGGTCAAACGTTTCCGCCAGTTGCGGTTCTTGCTCTGGCTGTACCCGTGGTCGGATTCGGATTTAAACCCACCATAATTGCACTGATTTTATACGGTTTCTTTCCTATTGTCAGAAACACCATTGCCGGGATTGAATCTGTGCCAAAAGAGGTGAAAGAGTCGGCAAAAGGGATGGGGATGACCGGCATCCAAATATTAAGTAAAGTGGAACTTCCTCTTGCCTCTAAAATTATATTGGCCGGTGTAAGAACATCTGTTATTATAAATATCGGAACCGCCACAATAGGTGCTACAATCGGAGCAGGCGGTCTTGGTGCGCCTATAATATCGGGATTGATAAATGAAAATTTTTACTATGTTTTTCAGGGAAGTTTGTGTGTAGGCCTTTTGGCAGTTGTGGCAGATAAGGCAATTGAAGATATTGGCCGATTGTTGTTTGAATAATTGTTGGATTGGAGTGAAAATGGAAAAAAATAAGAAAGAAGAAATAAAAAAACAGGTTATTTCGCTTATTCAAGAGCTTGAAAAGGAAATTGCCGAACTTAATGAGAATGATCAGACAGTAGCTCCGGATAATGCAGTAGGAAGACTGAGCAGAATGGAAGCCATGCAGGCACAGAACATAAATAATGCAACCTTGAGCAATAAACGTAAAAGACTAATCAGACTTAAGGATGCCCTGGGTAAAATCGATTCTCCTTATTTCGGAGAGTGCAAAGCCTGCGGAGAGGAAATAGAGCTTAACAGACTAAGAGCCAGCCCTGAAGCCAACGTATGTAGTGAATGTATACGACAGAATCAAAAAAAGTGATGCGTAAGTGGTAGAGAGGTAGAGAGGCAGAGAGGTAGAGAGGCAGAGAGTTAGAGAAGTAGAGAAGTAGAGGCAAATATATAGGTATATTGGTCAATTTGTGTATTTGTGGATTGGCTTCCAACGTTGAACTTTGAACCTTGAACGTTAAATTTGAACTTTTTACTTTAAAAATGATTCAAATAATGTATATTTCTTCTAAATAAAATAAAAAGAGGTAGTTAATGTCAGATAAATGGGAACTCAAATGGATGGCATGGGAATTGACGGAAAAATGTAATCTGAGCTGTGTTCATTGCAGATCAGCCTCTGAAATCGATTCATCTGAAGGGTTGTTTACACTCGATAAAGCAAAAGCTTTTCTGGACGAAATAGCCGAATTCGCTTCACCTGTTATAGTTCTTTCCGGCGGTGAGCCTCTAATGAGAAAAGATGTTTTTGATATTGCGGAATACGGTACAGAAAAAGGTTTTCGTATGTGTATGGCCACTAACGGTGTTCTCGTGGACGATGAAGTTTGTGAAAGAATCAAATCCTCAGGGATTAAAATAGTGGCGCTCAGCCTGGATGGTTCCACCAGGGAAATCCATGATGATTTCAGAGGTCAGGTTGGCGCTTTTGACGGTGTGATGAGGGCAGCCGAATATTTCAGGAAACATGATATTAAATTTATTATAAATTCCTCTTTTACCAAGCGAAATCAGGAAGATATCCCTAATGTCAAAGAATTGGCAAAGAAAATAGGTGCCACAGCGTGGTACATGTTCCAGATTGTGCCCACCGGTCGTGGTGAAGAAATAATGAAAGAACTTATAGATAAAGAAGATTACGAAAAGATACTTAACTGGCACTATGACATGGAAAGGGAAGAAGAGGATATTCTTGTACGCCCCACCTGCGCACCACAATATTATCGTATTTGGCATGAGCGCAGCAGAAAAGAGGGCAAAGACAGTACGAGAAGAAGTCTCAGCTTTTCAACCGGCGGCGGCAAAGGCTGTATCGCAGCACAGAAAATATGTCTTGTAACGGCAATGGGTGATGTATACCCATGCTCGTATTTTCCTCTGGCAGCTGGCAATGTTTTCAAAGAGTCTTTCAAGGAAATTTGGGAAAATTCAAAGCTTTTTGACGACATACGAAGCTTTAAGGATTATGAAGGCAAATGTGGCTCCTGCAGATATCTGGGAGTTTGCGGTGGCTGCAGAGCCAGAGCATATGCAGTATCGGATTCTTATATGGCTGAAGAGCCTTTTTGCGACTATGTGCCGGAAAATTACAAAGAGCCGGCTGATAAAAATTAAGATATTTACAGAAACATTGGCACAAGTATAGGTACGAGTGAACTTAAAATAAATCCGTGAAGAAATGCGATAAATGCAGCTGAAGAACCGGCATACTTTTCAATGATTGGCAGCGTTGTGTCCATTGTGGTAGCCCCTCCCGGAGCTATACTTACATAAGGGTTTACATATTTTGCCAGTACCGGAATCAGTATTATACTTATCATTTCCCTGAAAACATTTGTCAAAAATGCTATTGAGCCCAAATCACCGCCTTTGGCATCGGCTATTATGACAGCAGAGAGAGAATACCAGCCGAATCCTGCAGAAATTGCCAGGGAATCTTTAATACTCATGTTGATAAATAAAACAGCAAATGCGCCTCCCACCAAAGTTCCTGCTATTGTCCCGATTGGAACGAGGAAAGCCTGTCTGTCGGCATTGATCAGTTTGCGTATTGTGCTTTTGTCCCTTCCTATATCATAGCCAATAAGCAGAAGAAGCAGATAAAGCATGTATCTTGTTATTTCATCGGAGTAGATGATCACAATTTCGGGAAGGATTGAAAACTGAGCTGTTAATGTGCCTGCTATTACAGCTGCTAACATCAGGATTATCACTGTTTATTCCCCATAAATTTTATAATAATCAATACGGCGATTATGCTGAAAAAAATTGTAGAAGAAGCTATTACAAGCGCCTGAAACCCGAAACCAGCTATTTTATCAAACAACTCGGGATCTTTGCCAATGCTCGCTCCCATAAAAAACAACAAGAGCAGAATACTGACATTGAGAAAAATTTTCTGGGTTTTGTCTATATTTTTTCCGTTAAGAAAATAACCGAGAGCAATGCCTGTCATTAAAAACAGTAAAAAAATAAGCATAACTTAACCGCCTTATTTAAACTCCAAAAAACAACCGTTTTTTATCTGAGTATTTGCTAAAAGTAAAGTATTAATAAATTGAGTTTAGCACTTACACTTTTTACACGTCTTTGCGAGGATCCGCCCATGGGCGGAGACGAAGCAATCTCTCATAAGAGGCATGAGATTACTTCGGGACTTTGTCCCTCGTAATGACAAAATGAAGTGCGAAATTTGAGTTATATTATTCATTGGGAAAATTCTGACCTGCCTGCCCTGTTAAATATAAAAAAGTTTGTCCAGGTGTTTTAAAAGCAATTATTTTCAGCTTCGGTCTTTAGTCGTTCCATCTCTTCTTGAAATTTAAAAGCTGATTTACCATCATTTGCATTTATCCTGTTACCATCGCTTCTTATTGTTCTTAAATTAGCTACAACTTTAACATTTTTTTTCATGTCCATAAAATTAAAAATAACTTCATCTTTTGGTTTCCCCCCTTTGTTCCCAAAGGATATTGCAAACAAAAAATCCACAGCAACACTGGCTTCTCTCTCATATTCAACGGACAAGTTGTTTTCAGCAACAACATTATATCCCTCATTCAGCATTCTGTTGTGAAAAATATTTTTAACTAACTGAACGTCTCCACAATCTACAACGACTTCCGGTCGTCCGCTTTGGGTATTAAGTCTTTTTTGAGCACAGCCATAGCTTAAAACAAACGCCAACAATATAACAAACAATACATTTACTCGTCTCATCTCACACCTCGTTTTTCAGTCCGCTGGCGGATACTTTGAATATATCGAATTTGGTAGTATTACCTCAAAACGTTCCTTTTAATTAGTGTCCATCCGAAATGTCACTACATTCTTAAAAACGAGATGCTGAACCAAGTTCAGCATGACAATTTATCAGTGATTTACTATAGCTGTCACCCTGTAGCATCTGAGCATAGCAAAGATAAATTTGCCGTAGACAATCACTTGATTCAGGGTCTCAAAGTTTTCGGATGGGAACTAATTAATTTAAACTCATCTGGTAAGACAGTACGTTCACTGTTTTCTCTGTCTCAATAGCAATGCCTCGTTTATCCTGATATTCTATCAATGCTGATTTTTCTTTCCAATTATGCTTACTAAATAGTTCTTTCAACTCTTTCTGATTCATCACTTCTCCTTATCCGGACACTTTACCCTTCTTATATTTTTAATATAAAAATCCACGAGTTGCTTTTTCTTATCAATATTAAACATTTTGGGATTTTTCTTTACATAGTTTGCCAGCTCTGCAGAAGAACGGTCTTGTTGTAAATATTCATCAATATTATATATTTTCATAATGCTTGCAAAATATCCACCTAGTATGTTGCCGCCAGACATCAAAATTAATCTGCGCTCACCTGCCAATTTGCCTACATACAAAACACCTGAAGATTTATCTGCCTTGCTTTCATATATTATTGTATCCTCGTATACCTGTTCGCCGAAAGACTTGGGAACCCAATAACCAGGCCTGGTTAATTCGCCTCGCATAACAATGAGCTTTCCGGGATAATGAGTGAACATATACCCTTTCATGTAAGAATTTTTAGCAAAAAAACTAATTTCTTTTTCGTAATAATAATTAGTATCAAATTTCACTTCATAGCAAGGATAATTGTTTTCTCTAAAATACTTGCTTTCAACTGTAGGCGGCTCAAGCTTTAAAGCCGCGCACCCATAACCTAAAAATATTACAAGAACAACAAATAAGAAACTTACCCGCCTCATCTCACACCCCGTTTTTTGTTATTTCCTCCCCAAAAACATCTTTGATATACTCCTTTATGGAATCATCATAATTCGGCAGCTCTACAGTCACATAGCGATATCCGCATTCCGGACATCTCCGCCACCTCTGTGTCAAGGTATCTGATATTGTAGCCTCTACAACCCTTACGACTTTTACAACCTCTACTACCTCACGATCTCCCCATTTCACTATTTCTCCATCTCCCTATCTCTCCAACTTACTATAAGCCGAATCTGAAATAGTTTAACAGAGTAGGGTGCCCCGCCGGGAATTTTAAAACTCTGTCAGCACCGAAATCCTTTAGTTTGTTAACAATTTCACTGTTTATGTCTGAAATTTTGGATAGGTGTTCGCTGTTTTTCAGTGCAACTGCAAAAGCCGAAGGAACCGCTTCATCAAACGTATCCGATACATCATGGTTGGTGTCAAAAAAGAGTATTTTGTTTTCATGAAAAATTTCAAACATTTTCTTTGAAAGTTTTACGCCTAAATCCAGCATAATCCGGTCTTTTGTCATTTCAAATAATTTCGTTGTTGTATCAATAGTATAGGCGTAATCTTCCAGAGTTCTGTGATTAAAGGCAAGCTCTTTATGATATTTTATGCGGAATAAACTTCCATCATCATTTATCAGGTAATTTTTGACTTTGTTAAATATATTCACTCCCATCTGAAAATAGTATTCATCATTCGCTACTTCTGATAATGTAAGGAGCGTGTTCACAAAAAGCATATTCCACGAAAGTATGACCTTTGTGTCGAGAACAGGCTTTTCTTTATCTATGTTGTTTTGAATTTTTTCAAAAATGGGTTCGATTTTAACGTATTTTTCGTAGTCGATATCCTGCAAATTCAGAACATTTTCTTTAAATACAAAATGGGATTGTATGAGCTCCTTTTCATTATCACTGAAATCTCCGGGAATATCGTTCTCAAAAATTTTATAATAATGTCCTTCGACCAAATTATTGTTTTCATCCGGAGAATCAGCATTCATGGAAGCAGCCAGTCCGAAATCCGTGGAGAAGTTTTCCAGAATAAAATCAGCAGTTTTACGTGCAATGTGCAGGTATAACAGATCCCTTGTAATATCATAAAGCTTTATCAAAAATTCAGCATTGAGGGCATTATCGTAAAGCATTTTCTCGAAATGCGGCGTGTTCCATGACGAATCTACGCAATATCTGTAAAAACCGCCGTTGATATGGTCGAATATCCCTGATTTGCACAATTTATCGGCAGTCTTGTTTAGAAAATTCAGTATGTTTTCATCGTTTTCTGCAAAGGAAAGCAGATAATTCATAACGGGAATATTCGGAAATTTACTGTTCCCTTTCAACCCGCCATTTTCCCTGTCGGCTTGTTCCATAAAATTGTTTAATTCTTTATCTTTCACATAATTTTGAAAATCATTAAAATCTGAATCGATTTGATTGAATCTTTTAATAAAATTTCGGTAATTTTCTCTGATTTTATCCAGTTTTGGGTCGTTATTTTTGTAAAGATCCGATACGGCTTTAAGTACATTTTGAAATGCGGGAATTCCCTGTATTTCATTTTTTGGGAAATATGTTCCTCCGTAAAAGGGGGTCAAGTCGGGATCCGTAAAGACAGTCAACGGCCAGCCGCCCATCTGTCTTATTATTTGCAGAAAAAACTGGTACTTTTTATCGAGATCCGGATACTCTTCTCTGTCAATTTTTACCGGGATAAAATTGTCATTAATAAATTCCGCAGTTTCATTATGACAGAATGATTCATCCGCCATTACATGACACCAGTGACAGGAGGAATAACCTATACTCAGAAATATCGGCTTGTTCTCTTTTTTGGCAGTTTCAGTGATTTGATAGCTGAAAGGCTGCCAGGCCACGGGGTTGTTTTTATGTTCAAGCAGATAAAGGCTGTATTCGTTTTTTAGTTTATTTTCAAGCATATTCCGCCTCCGATGATAATGTGAAACTAATAATAGATTAATGTTGTTAATTGTCAAATAGGAAAACGGTGATTATTAGTGCTAAGTGCTAAGTGTTAAGTTTAAAGTTTAAAGGAATAAATATAGAAGGTGTTTTGAAATTATTAAACTAATTTCAGTTTGGCAACATTTTACATTAAAAACAAGCCGGAAGGTTTCAGGGACATTGTAATAAGGCTAAGCGGTGATGAAAATGATATCCAGTCAGCCTCTGATGAACTGCGTGAAAATGGTTTTCGGTGACAAGTCTCTTATTTCTTGATGCTGCCAACATCGTAAAGTAAAGATTTAACCTGAAATCATTGCTTTAATGTCCTGGAAAGTCTTACTTCCCGGTGATATATCGTCCATTCTGCCGTTTTTGTCGAAAACAGCCGTTATGGGAACCATTCTGATGTTCATCCTGTCTTTAAGGTTTTCCGTGATAAGGTAAATTTTGAACGGATAGTTATTCTTTTTAGTAAAATCCTTAACAGTTTCTTCTGATTTATCAATTGCAATTCCGATAATGTTAATATTGTTGTCGGTAAAATATTTATAGTTATTTTTGACAGTTTCAAGCTCTTTAAGGCAATATGGACAGTAGGTTGCCCAGAAAACGACAATAGTTTTTCCATTATGGCCGGCTGCTTCTTTTTTTAGTTTTTCATAGTTAATGCTTGTGACCCCGGCATTTACAAAACCGGCTGTAAGTAAAACTGTAAATAAAAAAATAAGTTTTTTCATCTTTCACCTGTTTTTTGGGAAATCATACATTTATTTATAAAAAAATAAATACTAAATCCTCTGTCATATAAAATTTTATATTCAGAATAGATTATATTTCAAGTTTAGCACTTCGTTTTGTTTAGCATTCGCATTGTGTGAATATATAGAATGTTAAACATATTTACCAGTCTAAAGGACTGGTGCTATCCGTAGGCATCCTTGCGAACCCCTGTGTAAACAGGGCTGTGGCAATCTCAAAATAAGGAAAGTAGAGAGATTGCTTCGTCGTATTCACTCCCTGCCCCGTTAAATGCTGCCGAAGGCAGCCCATCTAACACCAGCTGAGGGCTGGTAAATATGTGGAACACATTAAAGATGGATTTAACAGGGCGAGCAAAGACTTATACAGGTACAAGTGCGAAATTTGACTTATATGAAAAACTGTAGAAATGCAATGCATCAAATGTTAAATAATTAATCCGAAATGAATAGGGTTAGTCTCGCTTAAATAAATTAAATATTAACAAAACTACTTTTGTTTTTAAATATTATTTTCTAAATATTGACAATAAGGAAAATATTAGTATAATAGCGATATTTAAAATTTAACAAAGGGGTTGCTTATGAAAATTTTTAGACATTTAGTAATTGCATTTTTTCTTGTAACACTTTTTGTCCCTTTTGCTAACGCTGCAGACAAAAAAGTCAGATGGAAGCTTGCAATGACCTGGGGACCGACTCTTCATCCGTTTGTTGATACAGTGGAAAATATGGCCAATATGGTTGAGACAATGAGCGGCGGTAATTTTGTTATACGAATCGATGCTGCAAACATCCACAAATCACCGTTTGGGGTATTCGATATGGTAAAACTCGGCCAATATGAAATGGGACATTCCGCTTCATACTACTGGAATGGTAAGGATATTTCATTTTTGCCCCTGACAACAATGCCTTTTGGAATGACGACTCCGGAGCAATATGCCTGGTTCTATTACGGCGATGGTATGGAGCTTATGCAAAAGGCTTATGGTAAAAATGGTATGCTTTCATTTCCCGGGGGGAACACAGGTAGTCAAATGGGAGGATGGTTTCGCAAGGAGATCAATTCTCTGGATGACCTTAAGGGACTTAAAATGCGTATCCCCGGATTTGCCGGTCAGGTTTTGGCAAAGCTGGGTGTTACTGTAACCAATATCCCTCCCGGTGAACTTTATACATCTTTAGAAAGAGGAACGATCGATGCGCTTGAGTGGGTAGGTCCCGGTATGGATATTAAAATGGGATTTCATAAGATTGCACCTTACTATTATACGGGCTGGCAGGAGCCTGCCACAGAACTGCAGTTTCTCGTAAATAAGAAAGCTTATAATAAACTGCCTGAGAAATATAAAGAAATATTAAAAGTGGCAATGAAAACAGCAGCATATGATATGTACATTCAGAATTATCATATGAGCGCAAACGCATGGTCTACCATGAAAGAAAAATATCCTAACATTAAAGTCAAAACCTTTCCTGATGAAGTGCTAAATGCAATGAAAGCATCTTACAACGAACTAGTAAATAAGAATAAAAAAGAGAATGACCTTTTTAAGGAGATTATGGAATCCAAAGAAGCTTATCTTAAGAAGGCACGTGACTGGACATATATTTCCGATTATCTCTATTTGAAATCCATGTCTGAAACAGAATAAGTTTATATTGTTACAAATTCAAAAAAGGGGCTGAAAAAAGCCCCTTTTTTACTTTAAAAAAAGTAGCTTTTGGTGTATTAATTTTATGAATACAAACCAAGGTGTTTAAATGCTTATAAAAATTGAATCTTTTTTTAATGCAATTTCTAAATTTTTAGGTTATCTGACAGCTTTTGCAACTGTCTTAATGGTAATCAATGTTTTTATTGATTCAATGATGAGATATGTTTTTGACTGGGGTTCGGTAGGGCTGCAGGAGATGGAATGGCATCTGCTCTCTGTTGTTATACTTTTAGGTATACCTTATGCTCTGATGGAAGAGGGACATGTGAGGGTTGATATTATCTATGACAGACTGAGTCATAAGAAGCGGGCTGTTATAAATATCATCGGAACCGTTATTTTTATAATGACCTTTTCACTGCTTATTGCCACAGGCTCCATTAATTTTGTCATCGAATCTTTTGTATCCGGTGAAACCAGCAATGATCCGGGGGGACTGCCTTACAGGTGGATTGTCAAAGGTCTTATACCACTCTCTTTCTTTTTATTAACTTTCATGAGTGTAGGTTATATTGTTAGGAATATTAATTTTTTTCGTCATGGTGATGGATTTCAGGAAACACAAAAAGATGATATCCAGGAGATTTTATAATGGTTGGTATTCTTATGTTTTTCGCGGCACTCCTGCTGCTTTTATTCGGATTTCCCGTTGCATTTACTTTTGGAGGGGTTTCGGTAATTTTTGCGATTATATTTGGTCTTGTTGAAGTAATACCTTTTGGAGGCACCATTTGGGAAGGGGTGAGAGAAGGGATGAGTATGTTTTCTTTTATGCCCTTTCGTTTGTATGCAATAATGACAAACAAGCTTCTGATGGCAATCCCCCTCTTTATTTTCATGGGTCTTATTCTGCAAAAATCCAATCTGGCAGAAAGGTTGTTAGAGTCTATGGGGTCGCTTTTTGGGAATATTCGCGGCGGCATGGCTATTAGTACGATTTTGGTGGGTGCAATGTTGGCTGCTTCCACCGGAGTGGTCGGTGCCAGCGTTGTTGCAATGGGAATTATTTCCCTGCCCGTAATGCTTAAGTATAATTATAATAAAGAGCTTTCCACAGGCACTATATGCGCTGCCGGAACATTAGGGCAGATTGTCCCGCCATCAATTGTTCTGATTATTCTCGGAGATGTTTTCCAGCTTCCTGTGGGGGATGTGTTCAAAGCTGCTTTCATCCCTGGAATATGGCTGGTGGGTCTCTATCTGATTTATATATTTGCTGTTTCTTTTTTTAAAAAGGAAGTTGCCCCTCCTATTGTTCTTGAGAACAGGGGGAACAAAATTCAGCAGATTATTAAGGCTCTTATTGATATAGTTCCTCCGTTAATTTTGATTATTCTTGTTTTGGGTTCTATCTTTGCCGGTATTGCCACTCCAACTGAATCTGCGGCGGTGGGCTGTTTCGGGGCTATTATACTGGCTTTGCTTTACAGACAGTTTTCCTACGGAATGGTTAAACAGACAGCTCTTGAAACAGTCAAAATTACTGTAATGGTCTATACTATTCTTATCGGGGCAACCGCGTTTTCAATGGTTTTTGTTTACACCGGAGGTGATGAGATAGTCAGGGATATACTGCTTCAGCTTCCCGGAGAGAAATATGGTTTCATTATTTTTTCAATGATAGCCATACTAATTCTCGGATTTTTCATCGATTTTATTGAGATTTCATATATTATTGTTCCCATTATTCTTCCTGTAGCCGAACATATAGGTCTAAATCCGTTATGGTTTGCAATACTGATAGCAATGAATCTGCAGACATCTTTTATGACACCCCCTTTTGGATTCAGTCTGTTTTATCTGAAAGGTGTCTCTCCCCCGACCATCAAAACCTATCATATCTACAGAGGGGTGGTGCCGTTTATTACGATACAGATTATAGTACTGCTGATTTTGGCTTTTTATCCCCAATTGTTTTTTCTGAGCTCCGGATAGATGTTAATGGTGTGTTAGTGTTAAGTGCTAAGTGTTAAGTTTATCCCGTGGAATGTTTATCCAATTAAATGCGAAGCTTATTTAATTGGGACGTGGCCTATTTCACTGGGGTGCTAAGTTTACTTGAATAACAACAAATAGTAATAATATAGTAATGAAAACGTTTTTGGAGGATATTATGGGAATGATGAAAAAATTGTTGTATTCATTACTTATTATCTTGCTCGTTGCTTCTGCAGGATTTGCAGCGGATAAAAAAGTACGTTGGAATCTGGCAATGACCTGGGGACCTACGCTGCATCCGCTTTCTGATACAGCGGAGCATATGGCGGAAATTGTTAAGGATCTCAGTGACGGCAATTTTATAATCAAAGTTGATGCTTCTAATGTCCACAAGTCCCCTTTCGGTATTTTTGATATGGTAAAACTCGGACAGTATGAGATGGGGCACACCGCTTCTTATTATTATAAAGGTAAAAATATTGCTTTTTTACCCCTTACTACCATGCCTTTTGGTATGACAGCTCCGGAACAATACGCCTGGTTTTATTACGGAGGCGGACTTGAGCTTATGCAGGAGACTTACGCTAAACATGGAATGCTTGCTTTCCCCGGAGGTAACACGGGAAATCAGATGGGCGGTTGGTTTACCAAGGAGATAAATTCTCTGGATGATTTGAAGGGGCTCAAGATGCGTATACCGGGATTTGCCGGTCAGATTATGGCCAAACTTGGTGTTACGGTTACCAATATACCCCCCGGTGAGCTTTACACAGCACTTGAAAGGGGCACAGTTGATGCTGTGGAATGGACAGGCCCCGGTATGGATATAAATATGGGCTTTCATAAAATCGCCAAATACTATTATACAGGATGGAATGAGCCGGGCTCTGAAGTGGGATTTCTTATAAATGAAAAAGAATATAACAAACTGTCTGAAAAATATAAAAAGATACTTAAAATTGCTATAAAAACAGCAGCTTACGATATGTATATTCAAAGCTACGAGATGAACGCTGAGGCCTGGCAGCAGATGAAAGAAAAATATCCGGATATTAAGGTAAAAGTATTTCCTGAAGAAGTTCTGAAAGAAATGAAAACTGCATACGACAATTTGGTTGCCAGCTATGAAAAAGAATCTCCCATGTTTAAGAAAATTATGAAGTCCAAAAGGGTTTATCTGGATAAAGTGCGGGATTGGACACATATATCCGATTACTTATACCTGAAGTCCACATCTGAAAATAACCTAAAATAAGAAGTCTTTGAGGTTGTTAACAGGGTGAACGTGAGAGTGGGAGAGTGTAAGACGTGAGTGGAAAGAAGCTTCTAAGCACAATTGCATAATTATTTGCTATATTGTGTTATTTGAAAGAGATCTCTCCGACCCCTGCTCCTACTACTTCAATATAGAAGTTCCGCTTCCTGAAATGTGAAAATGCTCATTGTTCAAAGATTTTGATTGGCATAACAACTACTTTTTATAAATACAAATAACATCAGTAACCTGCACCACTTCAAATACCTCAACTACATCCAAATACCTATAACAACCTCCAACAACTTTTAACAATCCCTTGCATATATATAAGCCGTTGGATTATAATGCCATAGATACAGCAGGAGGGAATGGTGGATATTTTATTGGATCCCAATATTTGGGCAAGTCTGCTTACATTGACAATTCTTGAACTTGTGTTGGGAGTTGATAATGTTGTGGTAATAAGTATATTTTCATCAAAATTGCCGTTGCACGAGCAAAAAAAAGCACGAAAGCTCGGTATATCTATAGCCCTTTTAACCAGAATTCTTCTGCTGTTGAGCCTCTTTGCCCTCAGTAAAATCACACAACCTTTATTCACTCTTTTCGGCAATACGTTTTCTGCAAGAGAACTCGTTCTGTTAGGCGGAGGGCTGTTTTTGCTGTTCAAGGGTACTAAGGAAATACATGCTTTGGTGGAAGAAGATACTGAAGTAAAAGAAGAAAAGGTTCTGGCGACTATGGGGAAAGTTGTTGCACAGATTGTCCTTATGGATCTTGTTTTTTCTTTGGATTCAGTAATTACAGCTATCGGTATATCAAATAATGTTATAATAATGATAATTGCCATAAGTATAGCTATGGCTTTAATGTTAGTTGCTGCAGAATCAATTGCAGGTTTTATCGAAAAACATCTCTCTATAAAAATGCTTGCGCTGAGTTTCCTCCTGCTGGTAGGTGTAAGTCTCGTTGCCGAAGGATTTCATTTTGAAATTCCCAAAGGGTATTTGTATTTCGGTATGGGTTTTTCCGGTTTTGTGGAGATAATGTCATTGGTAGCTAAAAAGAAAAAGAAAAATAAAAAATATGCCCCATTAAGCGAGGTCAGATAATGATTAAAAAAGGCTTGATAGATAAGATATTTGATGCGGCAAATATCAAAAGATGGAACGATCACGTTACACCTATGGATTTAACCGAACTCGATAAGCAGGCTCATAAATTTATAATAGCTTATCTTCTGGCCAAAAATGAAGAGCATGAGAGGAATGTCAGTATAGACTGGATTGCATTGATTGAAGGCGGGATACATGAGTTTCTTCACAGGGTTCTTTTAACAGACATTAAACCACCCGTTTTTCATAAAATGATGAAAGAAAAAGGGGAAGAACTGAACAGGTGGGTCATAGACAATCTCAAGGAGGATTTGGCGGCGACGGATGAAGACTATTTTGAAAGATTTGTAAATTATCTCAGCCAAAAAAAGGATGCTACGAGAGAGAAAAAAATACTCAATGCTGCCCACTACCTTGCTACTAACTGGGAGTTCAGGATTGTTTACAATTCCAGCCCTTTTATCTACGGCATTGAAAATACGAAGAGTGATATAGAAAATCAGATTGAGGATTATTACGATTTGATTGGTGTTCAGAAAATCTCATTAAGAAGGAAATCTTTCGGTTTTGTTGATTTGTGCGGTCAGCTGCGTTTCCAGAAACGCTGGGCACAGGTACCGAGAATTCCGGAAACTTCTGTTCTCGGGCATATGCTTCTTGTTGCTGTTTTTTCCTATTTTGGCTGTCTGAAACTCGGGGCATGCCCAAAAAGGATTTACAACAACTTTTATACGTCATTATTTCATGATTTGCCTGAAGTGCTCACGAGAGACATTGTTTCACCTATTAAGCAGTCTGTTGCCGGCCTGGAAAAAACAATTAAGGAATATGAGGAAATACAGATCGAGCAGCGGATATTACCGCTTTTACCAGAATATATGCATGAGGAAATCAAGTTCTTTATAACGAAAGAATTTTCCAATAAAGTAAGGTTAAACGGAAAAATAGTGTACGATATAGACCAGCAGACTCTTCATGAAAGCTATAACGAAAATGTTTTCGATCCGGTAGACGGCGAACTCCTTAAAACATTCGACATTCTGGCGGCTTATCTTGAAGCGTGCAAATCCATTCATTATGGAGTTAGCCCAGACCAATTAACAGATGCCAAAGACAAAATCGAAAAATCCCTAAAAGGCAATAAAGTGCTTGGTCTTGATTTGACAGAATTTTTTGAATGATAAAGGCCTGAAGATATGGAAAATGCTTCAATAGCAGAAATACTTGAAGAGTATGCCAAATATCTTGAGATTAACAACGAAGATTTTTTCAGAGTAAGGGCTTATAACGCAGCGGCACGTTCGGTGCTTGGTCTTGATTTTAATATTGCAAAAAAACTGAAAAGCGGTGAAGAACTTCCAAAAATCAAAGGTGTAGGCAAAAATATTCTGGGGCATATAGAAGAAATAGTTAAATCCGGAACCTTTCATGAGCTGGAAGAGATCAAATCAAATACGCCTGAAATTTTGATTGTTATGAACAGGATTCCTGGTGTGGGGGCAAAAAAAGCTTATAAAATATATAAGGAGCTGGAAGTAAATTCTCTTGGTGAACTGGAATATGCCTGTATGGAAAACCGGCTGGCAATGCTGGAGGGGTTCGGTCAAAAATCTCAGGATAAAATACTGAAAAACATTGAATATGTAAAATTAAGTATGCAGAGGCGTCTTTTGGCAGATGCCGAGGAAACAGCAGAAAAAATACGCAGATTTTTTGAGAGCCTTGATTATGTTGAAAAATTTGAAATAGCAGGAAGTTACAGAAGAAAACTGGAAACTGTTAAAGATTTGGATTTGGTGATAGTTGGTAAAGAGGGTAGCAGCGTCCTTGAAAAAATATCTAATGAAAATTTTTTTGATGAAATAAAAAGGGGCGGCGAGAAATTGGTTTCGGCTGTTTTGGACGGAATGCCGGTGGATTTAAGATGTTTTGATAAAAATGAGTTTTATACAGCTTTGCATCACTTCACAGGCAGTAAAGCCCATCATGAAAAATTGAGAGGGATTGCAAAATCAAAAGATTATAAAATTAATGAATACGGTATTTTTAGAGGAGATAAACGGATAACTGTAAATAGTGAAAAAGAACTTTATGAATTTTTGGGGTTAAAATATGTTCCGCCGGAACTGAGGGAGGGGATATTTGAATTTCGGGATGATATAGATTTTGAAAATCTGATTGCTGAAAAGGATATAAAAGGCATTTTTCATATTCACACAAATTATTCCGACGGTGCAATGGGGCTGCAGGATATTGCCGATTATTGTAAGAGCAGAAATATAAAATATGCCGGAATAAGCGACCACAGCCGCAGTGCTTTTTACGCAGGTGGACTAAAAGAGGAAGAGCTTCTTGAGCAAATTGAAAAAATAGATGATATAAATGCTGAAAACAGCGATTTTTTTATTTTTAAAGGGATAGAGTCAGATATTTTGTCAGACGGCTGTTTGGATTATTCCGGGGGTATTCTTCAAAAACTTGATTTTGTAATAGCCAGTGTTCATTCGCATTTTAATTTGAGCATGTCTGAAATGACAGACCGGATTGTAAAGGCGGTAAACAATCCGTATACGACAATTCTTGGTCATCCGACGGGGAGACTGCTTCTGTCAAGGTATGGATATCAAGTGGATATGTATGAGGTGATAAGAGAGTGCTGCAGAAATAATGTTATTATAGAATTAAACTGTAACCCTTACAGACTTGATATAGACTGGAGATATTTGCAGGTTTTGGTAAAAGAAGGGGGGAAAGTTATTTTGTGTCCGGATGCTCATTCGAAAAACGGGTTTGATCATATGAAATACGGTGTATTTGCTGCAAGAAAGGGTGGTCTAACCCCTGAAGATGTTTTAAATACTTTGGACACAGATTACATTGCTGAAATATTTAAAGATAAACATTAAGCCATTATTATCTTATATCGTTATCCTTATTTGCTAAATTTCCTGATAAAATAATAAATTTGGTCTTGATTATATTATTTATATAGAATATTTTGTTTCAAAATGATATCTTCATTATATCATTTTGAAAGCTTTAAATAATTCAGGAAGCGCGGCTTCAGCCGTGCCAAATTTATTTTGCGAGAACAGTATTGTAGGTACGGCGGCGCTAAAGCACCACTTCCAAAAGGTAAGTAATTCATTTTGGATTTATTATTTTTTGACTGCAACTTGGTGTCAGTTTCGTTTTCAGAAACTGTAATTGTGTGTTATATTTTAAAAGAAGTACGACTCGGAGGTTTGTTTTGAAAAGAATTCTGCCTGTTTATGTAAATAAATTAAGTCCCTGTTATTCAAAAGATCACATGGGCAATACCGGTTGTCCTGCCGACAATGATATTCCTCGTTTTTTACACCTTATTGCCTTAAGGCGTTTTGAGGAAGCCTTTTATGTTTTAAAGGAAACGAATCCTTTTTCAGCCGGTTGCGGCAGATTTTGCGATCATCCGTGTGAAACATCCTGTAACCGGGATAAATTTGATCAGCCGGTGGATATTAAAGCTTTGGAAAGATTTATAGCCGACTGGGGGTATGCAAACAACCTGCAGCCGAAAGATATTAAAAATGACAAAGATAAAAGTGTTGCAGTTGTAGGCTCTGGTCCTGCAGGTCTTACTGCTGCGTACTTTTTATCTAAAGAAGGTTATAATGTAACCGTTTATGAAAAACATTCCAAAGCCGGAGGTTTGCTTTCACAGGGCATTCCTGAATACAGATATCCCGACGAAATTCTTGAGAAGGAGCTTGAATATATTTATAAAACCGGTGTCAAAGTTAAACTTAATTATGAAATTAATAAAAACAGATTTATCGACTTGGCGGAAGAATTTGATGCTGTAATTGTTGCAACAGGTGCTCAAAGTCCGGGTGTTCTCAATATCGAAGGAGAAGATGACCCGGCTGTGGAGAACGGTATAAAATTTTTAACTGACATAAATTTTGATAATCTAGAAAAGGTTAATGTCTGTAAAAATGAAAAAATAGGCGTAATTGGAGGCGGTTACACCGCTTTTGATGTTGCAAGGTCTGCTGCAAGGCTTGGTGCAGATCCGCATATTATTTACAGAAGAACGGTTAATGAAATGACAGCTCATCCCGGTGAGGTAGAAGACAGCGAGGAAGAGGGCGTTACTTTTCATTTTCTCAGGCAGCCCGTGAAAATAAAAAGATCCGGAGATAAGTTGATACTTGTATGTGCTGTGATGAAACTTGGACCTGTCGATGAAAGCGGCAGGGCCAAACCCATACAGATGAAAGATGCTTATGAAGAATTCGAGCTTGATAGAATTGTTATGGCAGTTGGAGACAAACCTGATCTCTTTTTTGTGGGAGAAAGATTTGTTAACGAATATCCTAACCTTAACTGCCCTGATCTGCCCGATGAACTCAAAGATAAAATATTTATAGCCGGCGATTCAAGCATGGGGAACTCTGAGCTTATAGGTATGGTGGTAAGAGCAGTTGGGTCCGCTCAGGTTACTGTGGAAAAAGTCAGAAAATTTTTGGGAGAAAAAATAGAGCCTTCTGCAAACAGAGAAATTGCTTTTTATAATACTATAAATACGAAATATTTTCAGGAATCCACCAGACTTGTTGAAAGGAGGATAGAGCTTGAGCAGAGGAAAAACACTTTTGAAGAAATAACCAAGACTATAGATGAGGATACGGCAGTTGTTTTTGCCGAAAGGTGCTTTTTCTGCGGTATATGTATTCAATGCGACTGGTGTTACTATTACAGCGAGGGATCGCTGTTGAAGCTGGGGAAAAAATGGTCAGCGGAAATAGATGAAAGTTTTTATAAATATGTTATGGACAATATCTCCGATGCTTCTTTTAAAAGTGTTGAGGCCTGTCCAAGATCTGCTTTGAGTATTACAGACGAAGATTCAAAGCTGATGGAAGTTTGTGATTATCAATTTGTAAATTTTGATGAAATAAAAGGCAAATAGCTGGAGGATTTGGTTATGGAGAGCGTTGTAAATACAGAACTATATCCGCAAAAAGAAATCAGTGTCAGGGAATTTTCCGGAGGCAGAGAAGGTATACCTTCAGGTGCCTGCGGTCTGCTGGCTGCAGTTGGAGATTTCAAGCTCAGTGCCCTTTTGAAGAGTGCTCTTTGTCTTCAGTACAGAGGGAGAACTGGTGCCGGCGTTACACTTAAAGGGATTTACAAAGATCATAATTTTTATGTTTTTCATGTTATGTACAGAAACCAGCATAAAGTCAAAGAGCTTGAGAACTTTATTGACAGCTGGGGGGTCCATATTGTGGAATCTCAGGAAATGGTCCCCAGAAGACTTTATTATGAGTATGATATTCCGATAATTAAAAAGTATTATGTTGCCCCTCCGACGCTGGATGAAATCAGATACAGGGAAACAATAGATGATGAATACTTTTATATTTTAAAACAGGTTACCAAATTTAATAAAATGTTTATAAAGGATGCCCGTATATTTTCCAGTTCCAAAGAAAACGGTACATTTCTGACTGCTTTTGAGCTTTTGGATACAATGAGAATATACGATTTGGAACAATTTGAAGATGCAGACTACGAAGCCTGTCTTATACATCTGAGATGGCCTACAAGCTCCGGGAGAGGGCTGTGGTGGGGACCTCAGCCTATTTCAGTGGGTGAAATAGCGGGAATTCATAACGGCCATCTTTCCAGCGACAAAGTTAATGCTATAGCACTTGAGCAGCTGGGGATACACCTTCACGTGGGTACCGACTCTGAGGCTATTTTTCTCGAAGTTGATTACCTGCTTCGCAACGGCTATTCTATACAGGAAATAGAGTGGATAGTCTGCAGAAAATTTCCATGTGAACTGGAAAATATGAGGGAAAATGAACGTCAGCGTTTCAATGAACTTATTTCCGATCCTTATCTGAAAAAGATGAAAATGAGCGGACCGGCCACTTCAATTGTAATGTCGGAAGATGAGATAATAGGATTTACCGACAGGGATCATTTAAGGTCTTTCAGTATAGGCTATAACGATAAAACGGCCTTTTTGGCCAGCGAACAGAGGGCAATAATTTCTGCAGCTTATTTTCTGCAAGAGGAACTTGACACTATTTATGATCCTGATGCAGGCAAAGTTGAGGGGTTTTCTGTTAAAGATAAAAAAATCGAGAAACTTAATTATGGGTGGAAAAGAGATGTACAGGTTTAATAGTGATGAAATTACAGTAAAAAGATCTATAAAATATGTGGAACCCGACAGTACGGGGATTTACGCCCTGGGAGCAAAATATTGGGTTAAGGTTACTGATGACAAAGAAGAACCGGGTAGGGGGTGCATACATTGCTCCACATGTGTTGAAGCGTGCACTCACAACTTGAAGAATCCGGACAGCGAAACCGGTGTTTTTGATATGGAAACCGTTTACTATGATGAAAAAGGCAACCGGGTTCAGCCTGAGAATGACAGTATCAATTTTATCGAAAAAATATTGTGGATAAATCCGGATGAATGCTGCAACTGTAAACGTTGCGTAAAAATGTGCCCCCAGAGGGCGATAAAAGTCACGGACAACCCTGATTATAACGATATGGGCGTGAATCTGTCGAATACTGAGGTTATCAATAACTGTCTTTCCAGAGCAGACGGGAAATCCACTGTCAGCAGTGCTCATCTTGGAAGATTTTCATCCAAATTAAGTGAGGACTGGCTTATAGATGCTGCAGAAATACTCAGCCCCCAAAGGGATCATCTGCATGAGTATGCCGGAAGAATGGATAATATGTACTTAGGTAAAAGAAAGGCGCGTTTTCACTGCAAAACACCTATATTTGATGTTCATATGAGCTATGGTTCAAACAGCCATGAGGCTTTTCTTTCAAGAATTATGGCCAGTATAAAACTTGGCAGGCCCTTTTTTACAGGAGAAGGATATATGCATCCTGATATGATGCCTGCTGCAAAACACTGTATTCTGCAGTTTGGTTCAGGCGGATACGGACCGTGGGTGGAGCTTGATAAGTTTGCCGGCATTTCCATGAAATATGGACAGGATGCCAAAAAGGGAAAAGGCGGCAGACTGCAGGCCAAAAAAAATGATATTGAAATAGCTCTACTCAGATGTGTTGAGGCTTTGAGAAATCTTACTGCGCCAAATCCACAGCATTTGCAGTACTCAATAGAGGAGCTTCCGATGCGGGTGGAATCTTTGAGGGCCCTGCTTGGTGAGGATAAACTTATAGGTGCCGATGTTTACGGTACAGCATGGAATTTTCAGGAAATAGTAGTTGCCCTTGCCAAAGCCGGTTTTGACTACATAACCGTAAAAGCCGGTGATGGTTCCACAGGTGCTGCACACCTCGTTGATTTGCAGAATAGAGGGCTTAATGTCGTTTATCTTACCCATATGGCTGATCTTGCTTTGAGGAAAGAGGGATTAAGGGAGCAGATATCTGTTATTGCTGAAGGCGGAGTTTTAGATAGTTTCCACGCTTTTTTAGTTCTTCTGGCGGGTGCGGAGTTTGTTGGAATGGGAATGAGAACTTTACATCCCCTTGGATGTACACTCTGCCAGAGATGCCATACCGGCCAGTGTGCGTGGGGAATTACGTCAAGACCTTATGGTACAAGGATTGACCCCGGTATGGGAAGCGAGAGAATTGTTAAAATGATCAAAAGTTTTATCGAAGATATGGAAGGTTTAGCTGCAGGTCTGGGGATGAGCAGCCATACTGATGTGGTTGGAGCTAGGCGTTTTAGATACCATGGAAGCGATCCGCTTCTGTATGAAACATTCGGCAAAGGGGAAGCTGAAAAGCAGGTTGAAGAAGTGGCCATAAAAGAGCGTTATCATAAGATTTTCAAGACAAGAGAAGAATTAAGAATACAATTTAAAGACTTTTTCAAAACATCCTTAGAAAATATTAAAGGTGATACTATTACCGTGGATGTTGGAGTTGATCAGGTGGACAGCAGAAGTCTTAATGTATTAATGAAAGATGCGGCTGAAAAAGGGGTAAAGAAATTTATTTTGGAAAATGTTGTTGGCCAGCGGATAATAGGCACTGGTGTAAAAGCTGATGAAATAACTGTTAAAGGGTTGGTGGGCAATCACTCTTTTGCGTTTGTCCGAAATGTAAAAATAAATGTTATTCCAACATCTGTAGCTGGCTTTAAAGTTCCGGCCAATACTCAGGTCGGGGTTGCAAACACTTCCAATCCCCACGAAATCAATATTGCCGGGCATGTAAGTGACTTGTTTGCCGCATATGCCGTAAGCGGAACATTCCGTGTGGCAAAAAGCGGCGGAGTAAGGAATCTGCTTCTAATGAAAGCCGGGATACCTGAGGAATGGAATAAAATAGATTTAACCAAATACGAAAATTATTCTGATGAAAAGATCCTTGAGGATTTGCTTCTGAACTACCAGGAGCGGAAAGCCAGATTAAGAAAAATGGGATGGAATAAATTTATCCGTTCCCAGGAAGAAAAAATTAACGATCGCAAAGCGCCTGTAGCGGTTTTTGGCGTGGGTGTAGAGCGGGGTATGGGTGATTATTTTATGGAATACGCCCAGGGTGGTATTGGTATTGTTTTAAACATTGTTAATATGGATAACCCCATCGGATACTATATTTGCAGTGGAATGACCGCCGGTGCTGCATATATTCGTGGTAATGTTTCCGATTCACAGCTTGGAGTTGGGGTGAAAAAAATCGAGTATCTTACCGATTCCGATAAATCAATGCTTAAAAATGAGATTGAAGCTTTTCTTGATAAGTTTTTGAATATAAATATTGATGATGCTTATGATACAAAACTGAAAGAATTTGCGGATAAATACAAAAACAAGCCTAAAGTTGTACTTGACGAGTTCTGCAAGATTATTCCTGTTTCCTCCGGTATAAGCATTTCCAGGACAAGCGAGTAATAATAATATGTGACCTTCTCCCTCCTGGCTCTTTAACAGGAGGTAGATAGGTTACTTATTTTCAGCTCTCCTTGTTGATAGTTTTCCGGGCATCTCTGTAGAATTTTTCCATAACACCCGTGTGTTTGAAATTATATATCAGACAATCGGTCACTCTATGATGGATCTATGTGAGAAATTTAGATATTAACCTATTGTTTATAAT
>Ga0247721_100062_pt1 | contig 56448 bp, 62 predicted proteins | sample MSEWel2017_08_16_FD_189089 | JGI IMG/M metagenome (GOLD analysis project Ga0247721, IMG submission 189089) | Subsurface sediment microbial communities from gas well in West Virginia, United States - MSEEL Well Study Marcellus 3H_2017_08_16 | ecosystem: Environmental > Terrestrial > Deep...
AGTATTATTAATTAATTCCTTATTAAACGCACCCGGTTCGGCTGTAGACTTAGCTCTATCAATCATACCTTTACGAGCACCATACATTGTAGTCCAATAATCAGCTGTATCAATACCTTCACCATATGATTTAGTTACAGGCACTGGTACGATTTCGTTTTTATTGTCAGCTAGAATACCCGGACCACCTAAAATCTGTCTTACATTGTGTTCGTTACCACGAGCACCTGAACGCTGCATTACTACAAAGGCGTTGTCTGGGTTGTCATCGGTGATTTGTTTATAGACTTTCTTTTCAGCTTCATTCATTATTTTAGCAATTTCTTTTTGAGCCTGTTCTTTGGGTTTCTTTCTCGCTTTCTCTACTTTCTTTTTGGCTGCGTCATAGATTTTATCTTTCTTTTTCTTATCAATATCCAAATCAGAGATACCTACAGTAAAGCCACGCTTGTAGACATGTTCGTTACCTAAATTTTTAAGTTCATTTGCGATGTCTGCCAACTTGGAATTATCGAATTCCTCGTCTTCCCCAAGTTCGCTAAACATTTTCTTTAGGTAACCTTTATCTATGGCTTTATCATATTTGCGGTACTTTTTGGGCAACACTTGGTTAACAATGATCTTACCAATCGTAATTATGTCACCATTAACTTTGATAGGATCTTCTTTGGACCACTTTTCTTTATTCTTTTTAGCTTCACGATATGCCTTCAAAGCTTCTGACTTAGATGAATACTCTCCTTTAAGTTCCTTCTTGTCCGGGTTTTTGGTTAGATAATACAATCCTAGAATCTGTTCGTGTCCGGGAGTGTACATAAAGTTATTATGGCCCGGTCTGAATAAGTTTTTAGAAGGTAGCATTTTTTCTAAGGCTTCTTCTTTGGCTTCTTTGGATACAGGTACGTGTACTGCCATGGTGTCATATACAACAAGACCACTGGCTAAAGTAAATGTCCAGACGTCGGGGACTGTTATATCATAAGCAGTTGTTTCTTTGGTATATTCCTCAATCTTAGTTATTCTAGCCCATGTTACAGTTTCATCTTCGACTATTTCTTTCCACTTTTTCATAAGACCTTCTCCAAAGAATTCATCACCGAGTTTTTTGATTGCTCTTTTAGCAACTAATCTCGAAGTATAACCTTTTTTCATAGTGTTTGAAATAGGTGCATAGATTTTTCTTTCTTTAGAACCTACCGCACTTCTTATTTTTTGCCCTAATTTTTCTGGTAAGGGTACTAAGTCATATCTAGAAGATGCCACTGCATCTGTTTTTAATTTAGATAAAGCTTCTTTTCTATTTTCAGTAACTATTAATAGGTCATCTTTTACATTTTCCATTGTCACTGATGACATTGATACGTTTTGGTATTCCATATCATTTTGTTCATAAATGGTTACATTAGATTTAAGCCCTAGTGATTTACAGAGCAGCTGCACTTGTTTAGATAATTCTAGCGACTTAGTATGATAAGAAAATTGAACCTGTTTTTTCTTTTTTGCTTTAGCTTTCACTTCTGTGATTGAACCATCAGTATCAAGTAATCCAGATAGTAAACCTAATCTGAACTCTTTGGATGTATTCATAAACCAAGAAGGTAAATGCTTATTTTCAGCACCATGTCCGAATAAATCGTAGAACATTTTAGCGATGTTACCTTCGCTAAATTCAGTCACTATCGACATACAATCATGACCTTCCCAGGTATGCGGCTTTTCATAAGTGTTAAAATTAATTTCTTCATTTAGCCAACTTGAAATTATTTCTTTCCACTTATTTATTAAAGGTTCACTTGAATTAGAAAGTTGAATTTTATTAATTAGTTTACCTTTACTAAGAGTAGCATTGCCATCACCAATGAAGGCACCAAATATATATCCGGTCTCTTTATTCAATGGTATTTCTTTTTTTAACCTTGAATTGTAGCCGGCATTAACATAAGAATCATTAATCGGTGTAATAACATCAATAGGGTCTTCCGGTTCTTCTATCTCTGTAACTACTGGCATCATATCGTTAATCTCGCCGACTGATTTTTTTATTTTTAATTCATCATTAATTACTGTTAATGAGTGATCGTCAGATACTAAATAATCATTCAGTCTGTTAGTTCTGATCTTTCTCATTTTCAGGTTTTTGTGAATGTGGAACTTACTCACCGGCATCCACTTTTTGTTTCCTTCTTCATCCATAGCCAGAACAGTTACACCGTCTGGAACGTCGTATATTTCAGTATTATCCTTCACTTCCTTACTTTCTTCTATTCTCGGGAATTTCTTTAAATGAATGTTCCCTGAAACAAACTCTCCATCAACAATTAATTCTCCGATGTGTCCTACCATTTTATCTTCCCCTTTATAGTTTGATACATACATCATATCACTTAAAGGGTATTCAGTCAATGGGGATTTTGATTTTTTCTTCATTTTTTCTTTGTTCCATTCCATAAAACCTTCATCAAGCCCGATAGAACAGACATCTAGTGCACAGTCGCCATCAAAATCTGCATTAAAACCACCTGTAACCAGTGAAGGTAATTGAATCGACTTACCTTCTATCAACTTTGGTTTGAAAGCCATTGTGGAGAACTTATGAAGTGAAGGTGCCCTGTTTAATATTACCGGTGTTTCCTCGGCAACTTCTTTTAACATCTTCTTTGCGGTTTCACTTCGTTTCTCCCAGTGCTCATCTCTGGCTTCAGCTCCTGGTATAGCCGCTTCCTGTGTTAACTTTCTAATGACCTGCGGCTTAAAGATATTCCAGGCCATTTCCTCTGGTAGACCTATCGTATCAATATCTAAGTCCGGTCCAGCCACAATAATACTTCTACCGGTCAAATCCTGACGTTTCCTCATGACTCTGTTTTGGAAGAAAGCATTTTTAGGCTGTGTTCCGGAAGTACCACCAATTTCTCTTAGGATACCCTTCTTACCTCGCCTTACGGCATCATTGGTGATAGGGTCTGATAAACCCTGTACCGCTTCCATCGACTTAAAGAGTTCCTTTCTCATATCCCCAATTTCCTTCTCATTAAGCAATCCTAATTCTTTATCTTGTTTCAGGGCTTTATTAACAAGGATGGTATGCTTATAGAGTTCATTGATATCGGAAACATTTAAGCTGCCATTCGGTAATTCATACACTGGTCTGAACTTTGGCGGAAGTATCGGCATTTTAGTCAGAACATAATCTTCTGGTCTTTTATCCGTTTTCTTTAATGCTTTAAGATATCTTATTCTTTTGTGCAGCCTATCTTTTTTTGGAGCTGACTTTGTTTTTTTCGCTTCTTCTTTGGCTTCTTTAATTGCTTCATCAATATCTACTTGAGATAAAGCATCTTTAATTGCTTCACCACCGGTTTTTCCATTTAACTTCTCATCACCTGCTAAGACATTGTTAAATTTTTTGTTGGTGATGCCCAGAATGGAAACTATAGCGTTTTTAAAGACGGGATTAGGTATTGGTTCCTCTAAATTAATATGTGACCATTTACCCTTATCCTCGGTGTCTAAACCACCGGTAATATCCGGATCAAAGAGTCCACCTTTTTCTTCTTTTAAGTCTTTAGCTCTTACAATAGTAGCATCATTAATCTCACCTGCTGACATTTCCTCAATGTCCTTATCGGTCATTGCCATCAGTTGATAATGTTTTTCGCCTTTTTTGACATTAACCCCGAGACCTTTTAATTCATCAATGAATTTATCGAATACAAATGGCGTCTCAAGCTTAGGTAAAGGTGCACCCACCTGGAAACTACGCCAGAATTCATCATTGCGTTGACCCTTAAGTGTAGACATTTCTTTGAGGTTGTGTTTGGCACCGTGAGCAAGAAGTGTATAATTAGTCAAAATATCCATTGACTGTCCTGATGATTTACCACCTTGTATTGGCTGTTCGTTTTCATCATATCCTTCACCGACACCTCTGGCTGAGAATTTCTTTTTAGTTTGATGTTTTAGTTTTAAGAAATACTGTTTACCGGTAAAAATCGGATTTTCTAATTCCCCTTCGGTAGGGTCGATTATCTTTTCCTTTTCACTTAAACCGTGCTTTTTTAAGTCTTTTTTAATTTTATCCAAATAATCTTCACCAGAGAAATTATTAATTTTATATGGCTTACCAGTTTTATCTGCAATTTTACCTGCTGCAGTTTCAAGTAACTGGCTCGGGTTCATTCTCGAAGGCACCGTATGAGGGTTCAAGATTATTTCAACCGGTTTACCATCTTCATTGTGTGGTGCCTCGTTATCTGGAATAATCTTAGAGATAGTACCTTTATTCCCATAGCGACCTACTATTTTATCTCCTTCTTTTGCTTTTTCTTCAGTTTCTACAATAATTTTAATCAGATTACCATTACGGACAACCTCATTAACTTCACCTTCGTTCTCATTATCCCACTCAATCGTAAAAGGAGCCTGATCGGGAGCTAAGTTTTTGTGAATATTCTTTAAAAGGTAATCTGTTTCAGTTAAGTTTTTCTTTCGCAAGGCAACGAGTAACTTATCACCTTTTTTGACTAACGCTCCTTTTTTAATTACACCTTCATCGTCCATTTTTTGGGCATTATCTGTTTTAAGTTCTCTAGGAAAAATTATATTAAATCTTTCTTTATCCATTGTCGTATTGGTATCTTTTTCAAACTCGAAGGTATATAAATGTTCTGACCTCATCTTTTCGGCTGCACTATCTGAAATTACAAGTCCATCTTCAAATGTGTAGCCTTTATATGGCATAAAGGCTACATTCAAATTAGTACCTAATGCCATTGTTCCATCTTTAGTAAAGTTTGAATCAGCTAAGAGTTCGCCTTTTTGAACTTTATCCCCCACTTCGACTTTAATTTCATGTGTAACCATTGAGGACCCACCAAGTGGAAACTTATCGTAAGTATCTATTTCTATTTCATCCCCGTTAGATTTTTTAATGGTTAGTGGATCTGTTGAAGTAATTTCACCAGCAACAGGGGCTTTAATGGCATTGTTATTGCCGAGAGACTCCTCAAAGGTGGAACCGTCTTCTGTTACTGCTGACTGTACCAGAGGGGCTTCTCTGTTCTTTAAAGATAATGCCTGTTCCTGCATCTTACCACCCATCATTGCTCTGTTACCCTGAGTGTTTTGCAAAAATGGAATAAGGTTAGTTGTGTGGTCAAACATACTCTTATCAGAGAGTAGTATATAATCTACTTTAGAAGAGTCAACCTCATTAACTTCCTTTTTATCCATTACCTTAACCGTTTTATTTTTAAACTTCTTTTTCTTTTTATCATACTGGTCCGGAAAGGCAACAGTTGATTCACTCATTTGTTTTGGTGATATCTTTTCGACTTCTTTGGTTTTGGCATTGATTACCCTGGTCTTTAATTCTCCATCCTCAATGTCAGTAGCGACACCAAGATGAAGGTTAGCACCAATCTTTTGTGACTCTGGTGTATGTACTGGATCTAAGAACCCAAATTGAGAAGGATTAATATTAATCATATCATCAGATAATTGGTTGGGGGAACTTATTCCACCCTCGCCCATGATAGTTACTTTTCTGTAATTACCTAACGCCGCCAATGGGTTGGTTATTTCAGTAGCTGCAGTAATATCGGAAGATGTGAAAAAAGATTTAATCGGTTCATTAAACAAATTAGGAGAAACTATCTTTTTAATTTCTTCGTGATTATCTACATTGTATTCTACATTTCTTTTTATTTTATCTACCGACTTATCAATTCTCTCTGACAGATGATCCTCAACTGACATAAATTTCTTAAACACTAAAGAATCTCTGTCATCTTCTTCCTCTTTATTCTGCATTACTTTTATAAGTTTTTGAGCAGCATGTAATATTAAATCAGCATTCACTCTTTCAAAACTCTTACCTAAAGTAATTTCTGTGGTCTCTTTATCCATTTCAGCTTCATTGAAATATGTTTTTATATCTTCTTTTGCTTTATCTAAATTGGTGTGATCTGAATAAACTATCTTTTTGGCGAAGTTCTTGACAGCTTTCTTTGTCCTGTGTTCTTTTTCCCGTCTATTCGTGTCGAGGATCTCTTTCCCAAGGAATTGTTCCATATAACTATCTTTGATACCCATACCTTTTAAGAAGGCATATAAGGATATATTAGAACTCCTGGCGGAAATGTATAATATTTGATCTTCGGGGTCCATCTTGATTTTGAACCCTGGTTTGTTACCAACATTGATTTGAGTCTGTAATTCGCCGTTGTTAGCAAACTTTGTGTATACTCCAGCTTTTAACCGCAGCTGATTTGATGCTTGATATTCATTACCATCAACAAGATAAGTGTATCTCTGGGTTAGTGCTGGAAGTCTCATTATCTTAACTGTCTTATCATCAATTTTTTCACCAGTTAGATTATCCCAAAGTGTTAAATGGGCTCTGACTGGAAGAGTTAGACTTCTATTTTTAAGTTTTATTTCCTTTTGTTTCTTTAGAGAATGCAAAGCTTTGGTAGAACCAAACTTTAATTCCTCTAATTTAAGGGTATGTTTTTTACCTTTGACCGGAAATATCTTAGCAACAGACTGGTCTAATTTCTCTTCAATTTTATTTGTTATCTTTTGTATCTCTTCTTCTGGAAACATTTCAAACCTCCTTTGAAATAACTTCTTATTTTGCATTATAAGAATAGCGTAGGGAAACCTACCTATACTTAATTATATCTTAAAAAAGGAGGCAAAACAAATGGAAATAAAAGTGAATAAAATATTAGGTAAAGAAAGATTCGAAAATAGAAACGAATTAAATCAAATGGAAATGATAGGTATTCAAAACTTTTTCAATGGTGAGTTGGCAAGAGGTAATTTAATTTATACCGATAATTATCTCTATCCAGAACAAGTAGCTAAAATTAAAGGTCACGAGATAATCAATCTATTTATGTACAGGGATTCACTTTATGTGACGGCTATTGATACTGAAACCGAAGAAGAAATATATTACAAAATGAATTAGGAGGACACCAATGAAAGTAACTAAAATTGATTTCAAAAAAGGGAAGGAACTTTACACCAATAGAGATGAAGTTGGTCCACCGTTTACTGATGAAGTAAAAGAGTTAGTATTTTTTGATTATTTAACCCCTGACGTCGCCGATAAAATATTTACTCATTTACATGTTCACAATAACTTCCTTTGTGGTGCTGCTCATTATGTGAAGTTTCACGGTAATGTTTTAAAGAAAGCGTTCAAAAAAGATGACATAATATATTTTCTAACCGGTGACAAGAACAATCCTTACCAAAATATCTTTTTCAAAGTGGAGGAATAAAAATGAATATTATGAGAGCTAGAACAAAAATTCCAAAGGATATATTTAAAGAAGGAGACTGGGTATATGGATATTATTTCGAAGATGTTGATAACCATTATATAAAAGTCCCTTATGGCGACGAAAACGGAGAAGGTCCTATCGTTAAAACAGTTGATGTAATTATTGACCCAGATACTTTAGGAAAATGCACCGGCATTAAAGGTTACAAAGGGAGATTAATTTTCGAAGGTCATATGATAGCCGGCCATGTTGATTTGAGAAAATACGAAGAAAAAATTGTTCCAAGAATATTGGATTTAAAATCGGAAAAAGTGGAAAGCGCCGTCGTAGAAGGCATAGTAAGGTATGATGATGAACTTAAAGCATTTATGTTTGATAGCAGCGCAAAACCGAGATTTCTCTGGGAGGTAAAACAACCTATAACTATTATCGCTGACGACCCTAACTCGGCTATCCCCGACGATGACCTTTTTTAATGTTTAAAATAATGATATAATAAAAGAGGGTGATATAAAATGAATTTCGATTTAGGTTTAATAGATAAAGATAATCTTTCTGAAGAAGAAAAGAAAAACTTAACACCTTATCAACAGGTAGAAGCAGCTAAAGATATTTATGGTTGGCCTTTCAAAAGATTAAGAGGAATAGATAAATTAGTTGCTTTATTCAAAAAATACTTCTTTACAACTTTCGGCAGCGATGATTTGGACCCGGAATATGGTTCTTATGTGAAACAAATGATTGGTAGATCATACAGCAACTTAGAAGAAATAGCTGATGATTTACAAAATGAAGTAGAAAGAGTTGAAGAACAAATACTTAGAGTTCAAACCGAAAGTTTTTTCGAAATACCAGCTGCTGAAAGATTAAAAGCGATAGAGTTGGAATCAATTTATGAAGATAATAGTTCTTCAATGTGGAGAGTTAATGCTAGATATAAATTAATTAACTTCGAGGGGGATGAGTATGAAGGAGAGTTACTTCCAACAGAAAGTTAAAGATGCTTTCAGCAGGGATGGCTTTATGGTATTGAATCTATCGGATAGCTTCACCGGAGGTATCCCTGATACATACCTTTTAAAAGATGGAGTTAGTTACTGGCTCGAATTAAAGGTAACAAATAAAAAGCCGGGTCAAATAGTCCATTTAGATGATAGAAAAGCATCTGGTCGAGGGTTTACAAGAGAGCAGGCATTGAAGTTATATCAGTTAAAAAAGAAAGGGGCGCAAGCTCATGGTGTTATTTATTTAGCACATGATAAAGTTGCTCTAAAGATACCACCAGAAAGAATGGAAGAGTCGCATCAATATGAAGATCTAATAAAAGAATTTGAAGAATTTATCATTTAACGCCCTATTAGGGCGTTTTTTATTGGAGGTGTATATGTTATTTTTTGAATGTGATTGTGGGTATAAGGGCAAAGCGGTATTTAATGATGAGATTAGTGGCTGCCCTAATTGTGGAAAGTCAGTTAAAAAGTTAAAAATAATATTTCAAAGGAGTGGTAAAAGTGACTAACATCATAGAACTAGAAGTAGGTAAACATTTTATAACAGACACAGATAAAGGTGTTATCTTTATGAAAGCGAACTCTGAATTTAGTGTAGATATGAATAATCTTGAATATCCAGGAGGCTTTGTTTCTAACAATAAATTTAAAGGGTTGGAAATTGAAGAGGTATATATTGAATACGCAGAAAGAGAAGTTAACGCCAGAACTTACTTTGATAGAATGAAAGACGGTGCCTTCTTTAAATTTTATCGAAAAGGCGCTCTTTATAAAAAACTGCAAAAAGATCTCGTTTTAAACGTAAAAAGCGGAAAAACTTTCAGAAAGAATAAAGACGGGATAGACTTTGAATATGCAAACGGTGTAGAGGTCGAAGTCAAGAAAATGAAACCAGGGGAAATACCAGTGAAGTTTGAAGAAATAATCATAGGTGACGTCTTTGGATTCCACGATAACGTATTCATTAGAGTTGAAGGGAATAAAGTTATTTCCCCTTATAGCAGCTTTGAAATGTCGAGCGATTTTAATTCCGATACAGAAGTAATTAAATATGAAAAAGCCGAACTGGAAAATTATAGTATTGAGGATATTAACTTTATCAAGTTAGAACCCGGAGATATATTCACGCTAAAGCAAAGTTCCGGTAAGATAATAAAAGGACAGGATAAGTATTACTTCTTTGAAACCGGCGAAGTTATTGACTTAAAAAGAATAGAACCTGTAAGTGTTGACTTGTTAGAGAACCCCGATATAGTAGCTTATAAGTAATTTTTTTATTTTAAGGTCCACCAATAGGAGGTAATAAAATGAACATTGATTTAGAGATGAAAAGAGTAAAGAATTTCAAGGCTGGTGATTTTTTATCGATAGATGGTGATTATTATATCAAAATGAAAAACATCATAATGAACGATGAAATAGTTCCTGTATATGGTTATAAGCAAATGCTTAAGAATGCCAAAGCTCAAAAGGTAACTTATGATATAATTGATTCTAAAAAGATTGAATATCATGAATTAATGATTGGCGACATTTTTAAGATAAACAAAATGTCAAAAACACTATATAAATGTTTCGATAATTCATTTTTGAATTTAAGGTCCATGAAATACCATAAACTAAAAGAAATTAATTTGGGTGATGTGTTTAAAGTAAAGTTAAAATTTAAAGAAGCCGAACAAAAATTGTCTAAAATAAGATATTTAGATGGTGGTAGTATATTTATATGCGATGAGAAAAAGTGTATAGTGGCAAAAAAAGGTGCCAGAACTAAATATGTTGACTTGTTGACTGGTATGAATTTAAATATAGACGCAAGTTCCCCTGTAAGAGATATCACAGATGAGGTCAAAATAACTTTCAATACAAGTTGTAGAAAAAAATACGAAGAATTAAATCCTGGCATGGTCTTTGAATTAATCGGCGGAGAAGGCTTATTTATGAAAAAACCTCATGATATCTTAAATTTAAATACCGGCCGTATTATTTCTGATGAAGATTTACCTTTATATGAAATAATCTATGTAAATGCCAAACTAAAAGGGGAGATAAAATGAAAGCACATTTTTACTGCACCAGTTATAATAATTTAAGAATTAAAACTGATATAGAATTCGAAGTGCCCTATGGATATAATCAATATGTTAGAAAAAACAATGATAAAACTTATCCATATACCATTACCAATTACAATGCTTTTTTAGAGTTAATCGATATCAATGGTATCGAAGAAAAGGGAATAGAATTATACGGACTCAAAGAATTTTACGGTCACGAAGATAACTTTGGCAAATTGAACAAAGACTTTCTTTCTAACTGGAATAAATTTAAACCCCTTAAAAGGTATCGTTTAAATAAAGGCCACAGTGAGAATATGTTTGGGATACATATGTTGGCTTGGGAAAGTGTTCTGGTGATGTTTGATGGAGGTTTTTATTTCGACAATATCACACCAGAAGAATTAAAGGTACTCATTAAGAGCACGAATGGAGTAGTTAAAGAAAAAGCCGAAAAACTACTTGAAGTGTTGGGTATGGAGGAAGAGGAAATCGAGGAAGCCAGAGAAACTGTAAGGTTCTACGAAAAGAGAATGCAATATATCGTAGACGATCACAGCGAAGAAATACTAAATGAATTTGATGGCAAATTGTACGATTATGATGGGGATAAAATAATGCCGTATGATATTAAAACAGGTTTAGATTGCGGTTTCTTACACGCTTATTCTGAGAACAAATTATATAATGAAGCCAAAGAAATAGTTGTTCTCTATGACGATGAAGCCGATTGGATGAATTTGAGATTGCCTTATTCGCCACAGTCAGTAACTTTAAAGAAAAAAGTTTTTGGGAAAGTTAAAGAAGTCGTCAATGATTTCATTGGTGAGGAATTGTATTGTAAAACAGTATTAGACTAGGAGGGTTATGATGACAGGGATGGAAGCGTTGGAAAAGTATTATTATACTAAAGAAGAGAAATACTTTGAATATGGGATCGAAGATACCATGGATATTATAATGAATAAATTGAAACAATATAACATTTACACCAGGGTAGAAGAATTTGTTCAAGAAGTTAAATTGAAAGTTTGGAAAGCGTTTACTTTTAATTATGATCCAAGCAGATCGGGAGTCTATACTTTCTTTGTTAATGTTTGTGACAATGCGATAGTTCAATATTTAAAGAGAATAAATAGATTCAAAAGGGTGGCTCTTTTGGAAGCTGTATCTTTAAATGAAACCATAGATGATGAAACCGAAACAGAGTTTATTGAATTGCTCCAGGAAGACGAAGACCTTGAATATAAGGTTGTTAATTCAATTGAGTACGAAAGGTTAAAAAAGGTTTTCGTTTCGATGCTCACCCCAATGGAGAAAAATATATTCGAAATCCTAATTGAGGATCACAACAGCCAGGCAGATTATAAATTAATTATGGAAGAGACTGGTTATAGAGCAAAACAGATAGATAACGCTTTGTGGAGAATCAGAAAAAAAGCCGAGAACGCAACGTTCTTAAAGGATTGAAATTGTGAAATTTTGGTACTGTTTCTTGTATAAGTATAGTGAAGGGAAGAAAATATCCCTCAAAAAATCTATTAAATAGGAGTGGAAATATTATGGAAAAAGAAAACAAAACAACTATGAATCAGGCAAAAGACGATGTTAAACAAGGTGTTAATGCTGCTCGCGAAGATATCGCTAAAGCTTCAATGACAACTAAGCAAAAGGTCATGATTGGAACTACAGTTGTAGCAGCTGCTGGTGCAGGTTTTGCAGCTGGCTATGTTGTTGGTAAACGCAAGAAGAAAGACTCACAAGAAAACATAGAAACAAAAGAACTGGATTAATTCCAGTTCTTTTTTTGCTGTAAAAAAAGGAGGGATAATGATGGAAGAAAAAAAGCCAAATAAAAAAGACTTTACAATATGGTCCGGTCTAGTATTTACTCTAGGCGTGCTTGTGGGATCCGGAGCCACAAGCTGGATTGCAACTAGACCTCGCCGTAAGATAAAAAAGGATGATAAATAATGGAAAGAATTGTTTACGGTTGGGGAGAATCGATCAAGGAAATTTTAGACGAACTAATAAAAACTGTTTAAGGATGTGGTAATATGCCAAATTGGTGGGATGGAGCAGCAAGCTCCAAATCTAGTAAATACAGCAAAAGTTATAATTATAGTGACAATAACATTGAAGATGCTGCAGAAGATTTAAAAGAAGAAATAAATGATGACTCCGCAGTTTTGGTACCACTTTTCACTGCTGCTGGACTAGCATTAAAAGGTATTGCAGAAAAAATGGGTGACTCCATTGTTGAAGTTATAGAATGGAGGTGGCCACATGAGTGATGAATTTTGGGACGGACCAAGTAGTGGTGGAGACGATTGGGATGACTTCGATTTTTCTGCTGATGAAGATTTTTCTGCTGATGAAGATTTCGAGATAGACTATGAAGTAGAAGACGTAGTCTATGAAGATAAAAATGACGCCACCTTAAAAAGGAGACGTCTGGCCAAAAAAGCTGGGTTCTATTCTATTGGGGTATTGCTTCTCGGGGTTGGGAATGCTCTAATAAAAAGAGCCCGTAAATGGAAGAAAAGGGATTAATCCCTTTTCTTTTTTTTAGCCCTTATTTTTTCTTCGGTTCTATCAAAGAGTTCATTCCCTAATTCCTGTCCAATATTATAAGAAGCCGTTCCTAAACCAAGCATTGCTGGTAAAGCTTTTTGTGGAAAATCTTTGATATGCTTCCTGTGGAAACCAAATCTATCCATTACATTGGCTGTATTACCGAAGTCTTTAAGTAATGGTTGGCTAGAATTAAGCAACATTCCAGCCCCAGTACCTAAAGCAGCGCCTCTGCTGCCTTCAAGCAATACATCTTTAAGAAGTTCTTTGTTCGTTCTTGGCATAGTCCACCTCCGGTTCTTCCCATTTTAAAAGAATTGTTATGTTGGAATGTTTATCTGTATACTTATCTTCATCATGTATTTTCCAACCATCTTTTTTATCAATTATGCAGCGTTGATTGATTCTTTGATACATCATAATATCTGTTTCATCCTGCATATCAAACACTTTCACCCTTAATTTAGTGTCGCTGTCTTTAGAAAAGAAATCGAATCCATTCACATCAAATACCTCCAAATGAAATATAGTATGATTATATGGAAGACCTGATCTATTACAAATACCAACCACATTGGAGCTTCTTTGTCTCTTTTTATATATTTAATCCACCAGATTGTCGGTTTCCTGGTATCAATAAAAAAGTGAGTAAAGAATATTATAGCCGCTATTAACCAGAAGTTTGGATAACCCCAGACTGGTATTAATACAATAAGAGAATACGTTAAAGCATGTACGAATAAGTATCTATAGTCACTTGTTTTCTTTTTTGCCCACTCAGCTGGTTGAAATAACCAATCACCTAATAGGTGGTATATTAGTAGTCTCATTTGGCAGCCTCTTTAATCATATTTCCTAATGCAGATGCTTTCTTTCTCATATGAACTCTGTACAATTTATCTAAGTGTCTTTTACCTTCTGGTGTAACCATTTCGGAAGTTAACTTAAATTCTCTTGGTAGACGGTTTTTATATACCCATTTACGACCTTCCTGTGTAAGAAGGTGCTGTTCATTCAAATTTTCTAGAACCTGCTCAAATGCCTCTCTCAGCTCTTTCTCGTTCTTTTTGGATCTACCTGATTTAAGTCGTGATTGAATACTATCATAAATTGTTGGTTTATCTGACATTTATCTCACCCCTATATTGTAATATTATCCCGTCTCGGTGGTGCTTTTTCGGGATTTGGTCGCATATCAACCTGTGGGTCCAATTCTTCTCCATTAGTTTGTGGGTCACCTTGTGGTCTGGGTTGAGTTGCACCCTGTTCTAATTCTTGATACTTCTCCATAATTAATTGAGCCATCTGTGGCATCTCTTGTTTCATTCTTTGCATAATTTGTTCTTTTTCTTCATCTGACATAGTAACTAATTCTTTTGCATATTTATAAGCCATATCTTCTGGATCTTGCGGAACTTGAGCACCTTCTGCATCTTGCTGCTGAGCCATTGCTTGTTCCATTGCTTGTTCTTCCTCAATCATTTGAATATAGTTATCCCATAAACCTCCAACATTGGTAGGTGGTTTATCGTTGGCGCCTTTTTCTTGATCTTCGGCCGCTTTCTGCTGACCTGTAATTCCTGCACGAGTAACTAACTCCTGGACTTTACCCTGAATTGTACCCTGTTCTAATCCTTTGAGTTTAAATAACTCTAGCTTATCTTTGTAATCTTTTATAGTTTGTTTTAACTCAGAGTCGCTATCTAATCCGGCCACTTCTTTTAAGAAGGTAGAGTCAGATACCTTATCCATCTGATTAAGTTGCTGTAAGAGTTGTTTTCTCTGAACATCATCAGCCATTTTAAACTCCTGCATCTTAACTTTGTAAGGTTTAACCCCTAAAAAGGTTGCTAACTTAGGTATGATAAATTCATTAATCATTTCAAGTAGAGATTCTCTATAAACTAAGAAATGATTTTCTAACATTCTAAGTGAGATAGAAGAACCCGACCATGTGAGTCCGCCGAACACAAATTCTTGCGGGGCTCCCATACCGTTAATGATGTTTTCGGACACCATTCTCATCTCTTGATTAAGTAATAACATTTTGCCGTCACCGGAAACTTTTTGAGTTCCAAGAGGTACCGGCATAATAGGTATGTAATTAGGATCTCTTTTCCACTTTCTGATCTCTTCTTCTACATTTGTTTTCCAACTACCCAGACCAGTTCTTCTGTGTGGGGCGGCGTTAGATTGGTTATCCCCTGGAAATAATATTCTAAGCGGCACCAAATGTTCCATAGCGATCTGCTGTTGCGCTTTTCTTAAAACCTGTAGGTGGAACATATCTTGCATTACAGGCAATATAAGTGGCATGCCCCATTCCATATCATTGTCGGAAACATCCGCTCTTTTGGAATGGTAGATGTTTGAATTTTTCATTTTAACAGCTTTGCTTTCCTTCAAAGCTTCAAAATAAATTTTTGGGGCGGTCATTAAAGTGTCTTCATCTTTTCCAACAATCTTTTTCTTTAATTTGTTTGGAATGTTATAATAATACTTATGTTGGCCTGTAATTTCATTATATTCAATATCAAAATGTTCTGGGTTGTGCCTTATAATATTAACTTTCTTTAATTGTTTAACTGTATTATCTTCGACTTTAAACTTAACATTACTGCCACAACTTGGACAGACCCCTTTGAATTCATAATTTATAAAGTCCAAGTCATGCTTTTTTCCGATACCGCCAAAGTCTTCTAACTGATTTTTGGTGTCACAGCTTGGGCAGACAAACATTCTTTTGAAAGGAAAGTACATAGAAATCAAAGCATTGCCATAAGTGAAAAAATCAAGGCCATACTTAATTAAAAAATCTTTTAATTTAATTCTTTTATCTAAAGCATCTTTCAATTTTTTAGAACCTTTTTCGTCTTGGATTTCTTCTGGCATCTCGTGAATTAAGTCAGTGATTGGATACTCTGACAGTTTATAGATTGTAGTAGATACCAATCCCATAGTTTTATAGTAATGTCTACACCACTTAAAAAGTTCTTTAACACTTCTTGGAAAGTAAAATTTAGATAAGTCAAAGAACGGTGATGGATAAGGCATTGGTTTTTTGATTTTACCCTGGGTGTGATTGGTCTTACTCCCGGGTAACATGTCGACTCTTTCTCCTGTTAATAAGCTCGTTGGCATATTAATCAACTCCTAATAATACATCAGAATATTTCTTTATATAAAATAAACTCTTGATCTGATTTGAAAAAATAGATTCTTCGGTTTCAGCAACCTTACCTGCTGTCTTATCATCTTTAGGTAGCTTGCTCCAAATTTCCTCAACTTTATCTTTTAGCTTTCCACCGTCAATATGATCATTGACATTCTCAATGTACGGACAATGAAAAATGTTGGCTTGATTATAACTTGCCACGATGTAATTGGTGACCTCTTCATTAAATTCCACAGGTGCAATTCTTTCAAAAAAATCTATCGCCACTTGTATTTCATGAGGTTCAGCATGTTCTATTTCGGTAAACTCTGGAACAATACCATTAAAAGCGAGAACTATTTTTTCAAAAATCCTAAAATCATTAAAGTAAAAACCTTCGCCGTCCTTAAACGCATTTAGTGCAGTCTGGATGGCCATAACTTGATTAAAGAGAACCTCATCTTCACCGATGACCTCACCTTCGATTTCTAGTTCCCTTATAGTTTCTGGTTCAAAATCTCTCCATCCGTTAATATCTTCGAGGTTATTGTAAAGCTCTATTAGATTCATTGTTTCACCTCGTCAATGATATTATCTATAATAGTCTGATGAGGATTAGGTAGAGATTCATAAATAGTCTGTGGGTCCTGACATAAATCATTAACCATATATTCGTCAAAGTTTTCTTTTAATTTATTTTTCATCGCATTTTTTTTGCTCGGGTCACTAAGTAATCTTTGTAATTCAGAAACTCTATCTACTGATGCTGTCTTTTCTTTTTCTTCGAAAGCCAGCATAAAGGCGTTCTTTTCGACAGAGAATTTCTTTTCTGCGTTAGTTAATAATTCTTCGTTATTGAAGTTACCTGTATCAACATTGTTTTCAGCATCTAATTTGTCAATTACGGCTGCTGCTTCTTTAATTTTAGCTTCACCATCTTTTAATTTTTCCACCAATCTCATATAAGGTGCCTGTGCTTCTTTGGTTAGGTGTCTAACTTTAAATTTCATATCCCTTTCAAGGTTAGGATTTATTTTAGCTTCTTTTTCCATTAACCCAAACTTTTCTTTCTTTTCTTTGATTGATGCTGCTAACTTTTCTTTAGTTTCATCATCAAGATTATCTTTGATTTCATCAAACTTTGCTGCAGCGACTTTAGTGTGATATTCATCTGGCATTGGAAACTTGCGAATTTTTTTGCCATCTTCTTCGTACACTAGACCAAAGTCATCATCTGAAATTGACGCTTTCTTTTCCCTGGTGAAATCACTAACCACATAATTATCTGCACCAATATCAAAATGTTCCAATTTGGAAGGTACATCGACATCGTATTTAATACATGCTTCTTTAATTCTTGGAGCAGCTACGTTGGTTATTTCCTCTGGTAAATCTTCAATCCCTAACAATAAATAAAGTAATGAAAGTATTGTTGACTTCTTATCGCAAATCGGAAACTTACGGTGTTTTCTTTTCTTTTTAATTATTACTGCAAAATCTTTGTCCGGTAATTCGTGGACGTCTTCTCGCTTTCTGATAATTATACCTCTGTTGGCTAATTTCTCGAGATATTTATTTTCTGTATCGTCATACTGGTCTATAAACATTTGAATGCCCCCCTTAAAGAGTTTTAATTCCATATTATAATTATATATGAATACCGGTCGCAGAGCAAATTTATTGATTAGTGGATCGGGGTGGACCTCTCTATATCAAGGTCCACCAAGCGTCATCGCTGTCATATCAAGGATAAGTGGATCAGTGGACCTTAATTGAGCTATATTGATAAATACACAAGTGTGTGTGCATACAAACAGGTATAATAGACTAAATTACCTTACACTATATTATATATAATGTTACTATTTATATATATATACACTAGGTCATAGATGATTTTATAAATGTGTGCACACATCTTTTTATATTTATTGATATCTCCACTTTTAGGTCCACCAATCCACTTAATGCCGACACAACAGGGATAACAAAGGGTGGACCCTCATATAACGAGGTCCACCCTGATCCACTAGTCCACCCTATTTTAACTAATTATTTCTAGTTTATCGCACTTTGCAATGTCTCTTGGTTTAATATCGCCCAAATACATATCCGGAACTAAATCAATATCAATCTCGTTATAAACAATATCAATAAGTTCAGAACAAATTATATAATTGGGATTATTAAACATATTTTTACCTTTAAATAAACCAGAAAATAAATAGCCAAATATTTGAGGTAAATCATATTTATTTCCTATACTTTCTAACATTGGTTTGAAAATTTTTTCTTTTTGGATAGAGTTTAATCCACCTTTAATTCTCAGGACATCATATTTATCTGGTATCTCATTTAAGTGAATTATATGAACTCCACTCCAAAGATGTGATTCAATCAACAGATTAGAATCTTCATGAATAACCATTGCCACATGAGTATAAGGAGATTCAGTAAACCAAGATATCCCTTTATCAATTATATGTTCACCCTTTTCTAATATAATATCGCCGGTTTCAAGTTTCATTTATCCACCCCATTAATCTATCAACGATTACTGCCATCTCACCTCTGGTTACTGGATCTCCTGGCCTAAAGTTTTTGGTCTCGCTAAAGATACCAGCTTTCATGGTTCTTTCAATTTCTTCTTTGGCCCAGTGGTTTTCGTAATCTGTAGTTCTACCATCATATGCTCTCAAGCCTTTGAGGATTGCTTTAATTAATTTTCTTTGGTATTGCCTATCATTTAGTAGTCTTTCTTCCTCAACGTTGGTAATGAACCCAAATTCGATTAATATGGCAGGCATATCAGTGTCATTTAATACATAAAGGTTATCTCTTGATTTAATACCTCTGTCTGGAGTGTCTGTCACTGCAATTAATTCTTTTTGAACTGCTGCAGCTAGTTTTTTACCTTCTTTTGAATCCGGGTGGTATAATGTTTCAATACCTTTAGCTGATTCAGCAACAGCTGCATTGCAGTGAAAAGAAATAAATACATCAACTTTTTCTTTATTAGCTATGTTGCATCTTTTTCCTAAAGTTATGTACTTATCTTCTGTTCTTGTTGGAAATACTTCATATTCTTTTTTTGCTTCTTCAATAAAAAGTTTTCCTAGTTCTAAGTTAATATCGCTTTCCTCTGAATAAATATCATCTTCATAAATCTCGTCATCTAAGGCTTTATCTTTGGGGTCTACTGCCCCTGGATCGCTTCCGCCGTGTCCAGAATCTTGTGCTATTTTATTTATCATCTTTTATCACCTTTCACTGAAAAATTTATCCCTTTTAACCTATTAACAAAATCCATTACCTTTTCAATTCCTGCTCCCCCTGCGATTCCTGAAACCGCATAATTAAAAGCTATTGACTCCGAAACCCCAGTCATTAACATACCGGCAAACCCTCCCATAATACCGTTATAAATGAGGAAAGGAATTATTTTATCCCTTGGGATTTCTTTATCAGAAATACCTTTCAATAGACCAGCTGCACTTCCAATGAAACCAACCAAAAAATAATTAGAATAGTTAATTATGTCTATTTTAACAATCAATTCTAAGATCTGGTCCATAGGGGGTATAAACCTCCTAACATTATTTGTTTTTTTCGAGGATTGCTATATAGTAAGATATAATGATTATGCTAGAAATTAGAATAAATATTAACAGCATATATAAAATCTTGGTTATTGCAATCTTTTTGTTGATTTCCCTAAAAACGCCAGTATAACTTCTTAAAACATTTTCTTTATTTGTTCTTAAGATTAGAACCCATCTGTGATTTTCATTTTCTATTCCCCACATACTATCAGGTACATCATTAAAGCCCAATGAACCAGGGGGTATTGTTATCCACTCCAAAAGTTGTGTTTGCCCTGATTTGAGTTGCCAACTATAATGATCTTCTGCATTTGTTGAATTACCAGCTTTTATCTTGTTTAATATTTTGTTTACATTAGTCAAGTTAGTATAAGTGATATATCTATTTATTATTTTGAAAACATCTGGATAATCAGTTTTTATTTTATTTAATTCATCAATGGTTATTTTATTATCTAATGTATATTGATTATATTTAAAATCATCATTTAAAATATTTAAAACAGTTTTTTGGGGTATAATTTCATTTTCTAGAGTTCGGTTATTCAATATATCAATTTTTTTTAAAGTCCCCCAATAACTATCGTACAATATTTTACCATCTGGGGAAATCCTGATAAGTAACAATTCCCCAAATTCTTCATTTTTTAATACCGATACATGTTGATTAATAATTCTTAAAATGTTTTTGTCATTAGTTACATCAATATTTTCTTCGTTTACATAATATAATATACTGTCTGAGGTTGATCTCAACACTTTTCTCATTTTTTCTCTATGATTATCCAATAGATTTTGTTGAATATTTTTTATCAGAATTTGAGTCTCTATTACCCAATTGGTGATTACATTAGAACCTATAAACGTTCCAAACGCCAATACAACCATAACAATTATTGCAAACGTTGTTCGTTTCATCTTACTCATCACCCGCTTGATCTTCCTTCATTACTTCTTTTATTTTATTTAATTCATCAATTCTGTTTTCTAAACCAAAAATTTTCTTTTCTATCCTCACCAACTGATTTCTCACTTTATAATTCATTTGTTTTGAGGTTTCTAATTCTTCTGTTAACTCTTCTATCCTTTCATCAATCAATTGATCCCCCTCCTTAAAATTTCTTTTCGAATTCGAATCCAAATGAAGTACCTTCTTTTTCTTTTATAACTCCCAAAGTAAAGTCACCTTTTTTAAGTTTCATTGCTGGTCCATCTTTGGAGAGGCCGGCTGAAACATCGCCGACCTCGACCAGCTTCATTATTTTGGGTCTGATATCCTGGCAATTTCTTTTCTAATATCGGATTTTTCATATAATTTAGCTTCAAGATAATCAGCAACCCATTTATCAAAGTTGTCTGTCTGTGATTTTATCATATTAATACTTTCATTTGAAAGAGTATTAATAAACACTTGTTTAGCTTTAGTGAGGGCATCACGCTTTTCATTATCAGTTAACTTTCCATCTTTACTTGCCTCTCTTATTTTCTTAACAAATGTCTGCTCAACTGAATTAATTGATTTATCGGCTATTACTTCGGCTTCGTCTAATGCTGTGAATAAAGCCTGTCTAACGGACTCATCTTTTATTTCTTTAGATTTAACCTTCAAATAATTAATTCCAAAACCTATCAAGATAGTAATCAAAACACCTATAATACTTATTCCACCTTCGATTAAAGCACTTTCTAATTGTACTGGCATACGTATCTCCTCCTTTTAATTTTAGTATATCACTTTTTAATCATTTCATAAAATCTGAGAGCAGCTTTACCATCAATTTTTCCAATAGAACATTGTTGGATAGTTGGAACTATAGATTCGTTGGTTATCTTTTTGTTATAAACAGGGTCGAATTGACAATGTCCTAATTTACAACCTTTGCATATTGGCTCTAATTCTCCATTGAAAAAACCTTCATCAATATCTTCATATTTATTTTTTAATGAAGGATCCAGATAACTAATTTCATTTTCAATAAATTTTTCGTTGAAAAAGTTATTATTCTGATATAAAATATCATCAATAACATTTATATGAAAGACCCCTTCTTTTTGCATAAGGTCTATTATCTTATTTAACTGTTTATCGTACTCATTTAAATTTTTATCAGACCAACCAGCTGTATCTTTAAATCTAAATTGAAAATGATAAATATTTTTCTTGAGCCCTTCTAAAACAATATTATATAATTTTGAAACATTATTAATTGAAATTTCTATCATCATCTTTATTTTAGCATTTGTCTCAAGTTCAAAATCAGGAATTGAATCAACTAGTATCACAGCATTTTCTTTAATATCAATCTTTTTAGGATTAACTAATAAAGGTAGAGTTTCCCCTTTTTTTATATATTTCATAACTTTAGTCTCCTTTTTTATTTCTTTTAATCTTTCCCAGTGTTTAAAGGCTTTTTCAATCATCATTTTAATTAATTTACAATAATTTGCTTGAATTTTCTTTTTAGGTCCATCAATATTTTCATAAAGGAATGAATCATTACCCCAACAGTTGCAACAATATGCCTCATACTTACATTTATTACATTTATTCCAATTAACATGTTCGTGACTCCTTTCCCCTTTAGCATACTTATATCTGGTACAGTTAAATTTTTTTCCAGTGGTGCCAACGTAACTTGCATCTTCAAGATCACAAACTATATCATTAATGTATCCTGGCTCATCAAGTCTATATCTTTCTAATTTTATTTTTTCTATTTCATCAAGGTGGTCAATTATAAAATTATTAATTTTGTCTAACTCTTTGCTCAAGTTCTCTCTATATTTCTTTGTAAACCCTAAATCATCTAAATTTAAATAAATTGAAAAATTTCTAAAACCTAAACTATAAAGAAATTTAATATTATCATATGTTTTATTAAGATATTCTTTATCAATAACTGCAGAAACTCCCAATTTAATTTTGGTATTATTTTTTATCCATTCATAATTTTTAATAACGTTTTCAAAATTGCCGCCTTTTTTCTTTTGTTCGAATATATCTTTTGGACCATCTAAAGAGATATCTATAGAAATTATATCTTCATATTTTTTATAGGTTTTTTTCATTCTGTCATCCAATAAAGAAAGATTAGTAGTCATATTAATACTTATGTTTCTTCTATTTTTGATAGCGTTACATTTATTCAATATATATTCAACTAATTCAAAATTTAATATAGGCTCTCCCCCAAAAAGTGTAAAAGAAATAAGTTCATCTTTTTTAGTTTTTTTTAGAGACTCCTTAAATAAATCGTCAAAAACTTCTTTCGACATCATTCCTTTTTTATTGATGTGTTCACAATAGTCACAATTGTAATTGCATTCTTCGGTCAAAAATAAAGTATAAAGTTGGTTCATTATATCTCCCTCACTAAGTCAAAATATTTTTGAATAAAATTAGGACGATTTATTTTTTCTTTAAAAATACTCCCATTGGCTTCTCTATTTTCTAATAAACATGTAAAACTAACACCTGCTATATTGAAAGGTCTTCTTTTGTTTTCATCAATTCCATCATAAATATTGCCAAGTCTATTCTCCGGATAGTCATAATTTACACAAGGATAGATATCTCCCCTTTCATTAATCATTAAATGATTTTTGCATTCGCAAAAACCTTTGGTTTCTATATTGAGGATTTGTTTTAAATTTTTATATTGCATACATTTTTTTCTGAAATAATTTTCAAATTTATCCCAATCAAGTTCTTCATCCCAATCAATTCCATTTGCAATTAATATATCATACCCCGGATAAATATTTTCTTTAATAAAATCTATAATTCTATCTAAACTAAAAATAGTAGAAGGAGTAACTACAGTATTCACTCTTGTAATGAAGTGCCTAAAAAACCAAAGGTTATTCATTACTTTATCAAAGGAATTGTTTCTGTTAGCATCTTGTATATCTTTTGGTCCATCAAAACTTAAAATGATGCTTATTCTGTCTTTGTTTTTTAAAAATATTTCCTGTATTTTTTGATTTAATACTGTTCCGTTGGTTATTATTTTTAATTTAATTTCAGGAAAATTTTCCGCAAATATATTTATTATTTTCGGATTTAACAAAGGTTCCCCTCCGGTAAACAGTATCCTGTCGAAGTTTTCATCTGAACTCTTTATAAATTTTGATATATTCTGCGCCATATCAGATGACATCTTTATTTTCTCAGCTGGTAGGTCACAATAAGAACAATTTAAATTACAATTTTTGGTTGGTTTAATAAATAATGTGTATCCATCCAATTCCCTCACCCTTTAGTATTTGTAATCTTCTATTTTATCAATTTCATTTAATATTTCTTCAAGGTTAAAATCACCTTTACCATAAGAAGAAATATAGTCAATCATAACAAATAAAAATGCTTTCTTCGATCTTGAATCATCATCTTCATAATGTTCTTCCCAATATTTTTTAGATATTTCTCTGAAATTGGAATCAATTCTTGAAGGATAATTAACATTCAAATAATCAAAATAAGATTCTAATACATATCCTTTAAATTTCGTGTTATTGTATAATTTCATAAAATAATCTTCTAAATCTATATAACCGCTATTTACAGCCATTTTAGCAGCAGAATACATAGTAATTCTTCCGTAATTATCTATTGATCCTTCTTTTTCTAATTTTTCAGTGGCATCAATTATTTCCTCCATGAGAAGGTCTATTTTTTCGGTATCTTCGTCCGCGAGTGCTTTCTGCAATCTTATTTCAGTAACCTGCAGTAATATATCATAATGATCATAATTAAATCTTGTTGTTATTTTATCAAAATTTAAATTATCAACAATATATTCTTTATCCTCTTTTAGTTTTTCTAATTCATCAAAATATTTTTGATTATCTTCTAAATTAGAAGATAAAATAAAGTTTCCAAGATAGGTCATGGCATGCATTTTATCTTTTATATCATTTGCATTTTTTGCCTTTTTAAAAAGATTATCAATAGCTTCTTTTTTGGATATTTTAGAAACCATTACATTTAAAATATCAAGGGTTATGTTTATTGAATCATATTTTAAAATTTTAGAATAATCATTATTAATTCTTTCTACCAAAGAATTAATAAATTTAAAAGATGATTCTTCTAATAAGAAAATTCGAAGAGCGCTTGATAATAATCTAACTGCGTTTTCTTCATCCATTTTACTATCCAATATTTTGTCGACTTTTTTGAAAAAACCGTTTAAATTTTCTTCTTGAATATTTTTGACTAAGTAATTAACATTTTCATTAATTTTATCAATTTCCATTTTTATTCCCCCTTAAAACCATCTACCATCACACCCATCACAACCACCAGCACAAGTTCCTCTACAAGACCCAGAACATGATCCTGTACAGCTAATACATGTTGAAGAACACGTTCCACCACACCCTTCACATAATCCAGCACAAGTTCCATTACACCCACTATCAGTTCCCACATCTGGTTTACTAACAAAGAAATTGGTTCTATTCCTTAAGTCATAAAAATGGCTAGATTTTATTATTACTTTATTATCTTTTAAATTAACATCATCTAACCAGGAATAAGGCTCTATCAAATCTAAACTATTTCGATAATCATTTATTATACTTCCTAAAATTAAATCTTCCTTTTGTACTCCCAATTGAACACCCCCTTAAAACCATCTACCATCACACCCATCACAACCACCAGAGCAACTACCATAACATGTTCCGGTACAACCGCCTTTACATGTCCCAGCACAATTTCCGACACAATTACCACCACAAGTGCCACTACATCCTTGACATAAACTAGCACATCCCGAGTTACATCCATCACTTGGCACATTTCTTCGTATCATCTCATCATCGATATAACTTATTATTTCATTAGTGTGTAATGCTTTTATAAGAGTTTCTTTAGCAATCAAATCATCTGTAAATTCTATCGTTTTAACTACATTATCTATTTTTGAGATATTTATTGTTCCTGCATGATCTGAAACTATTGGTTGATCAGCTGTTATAATAAATTCTAAAGTATTATTCCCGAAAATTAATTCACTATATTGGATTGTTTCGTTAATTAAAATTGGAGCGTCGCTTAAAAAAGTTACATTTTTATAACTGGTTCCATTTAAAAATATTTCATATGCTATTTTTATTGGTTCTGCATTGATTTCTCTTAAGTACCCGCTAACATCAACATTCATAGGGTTTACAGATTCAACATTTGTAGGACTTACAGTTATATCAGTTAATTCAATTCGAGGAACATAAGTATAAGTATCTTCTCCAATATATTCCGGAACATTTGATACCTGACCATAGTCATCTCTTCCCCAAGCAAAATTTATTAAAGTTCCATTTTTTAGACTACCATCTGTGGTCATTGCTAAAGCATGGTTATATCCGGCATCAACTTCTGAAAAAATAAGTTCTGGATGATCTGGATAATCTGGATAATCTAATATTTGATTATAATTATCTCTTCCCCAAGCTTCTAATTTTCCGTCTGATTTCAATCCAACTGTAAAATTCTGACCCGAATCTAAATCTGTAAAATTATTTAAATAAGGTGTATTAGTAACCTGACCATAAGTATCATCTCCAAAGGAAATTATAACCCCATCTTCTCGGAGTGCAGCGCCGTGTGATTCTCCGGCTGATATTTTACTATAATTATTTCCAGTGGGTGTATCAATCCCAACCCCTTTTAAGGTGCCATCATACATTAAAAGGAGAACAAAATTGTGGCCAGCTTCCACATCTATTATACCACCGTGAACGGGTAGATCATTTAAGATTGGATTATCCCCAATACCTTTTATGTGACCGCTTTCGTCAAGACCCACTCCAAAATCACTGCTTGCTGTTATTTTGACAAAATTATTATCAGGTGGAATATTAGATATTAAACCCCAACTAGTTATAGAACCACCAGATAAAGCTAATGAAAATTCATCCCCGGCAGCAATTTGTTCAAATGTTCCACTCGGGGTATTCGTTATCAATCCATTAGCATCGTTACCAACAGTTTCTAAATGACCATCAAAATATCTAACAGTTGTATGATTGTTACCTGCAGCTAGATGATTTTCGAAATCAGTAGAATTAAGTGACAATTGAGGAGGTATTTCTAAAGTTGAATCAAAATCAACATTTCCATCAATATAATTTATAACATTAATGTCGATTGAAGAATTAAGATCATTGGTTGGCATTTTCTACCTCCTCAATTTTTTCAAAGAAATATTTGTTTGCTTTATACTGTGCTTCAACCATATCACAAAACATTCCTTCTCTTCTAAAAATAGAACCGCTGACATCATAATTGTAGGCGGTACACCAGGAGCACATTTTTTTATATTCACATTCATTACATTTCTTTTTGTATTCTCCTTGAATTGTTTGAAGATTAACATATTCAAATGGTTTTAATTTATTTTGATCTATCCCATTATAAATGTCTCCTATTGCTAAATTATCCCTTTGCGATAATGTTTGAAACCTATGACAGGGATATAATTCTCCATTAATTCCTATTGAAATCATGCTTGTTCCCGAGCCACACCAATTTCTATATTTTAAATCTTCGCCGTCACTATTATAAAGATGAGTAAAATAACCGACATAAATATCTTCGTAAAGCCCCGTATCTATTAAATAATCAGCTAATTTAATTAATTGATTTTTAAAAATTTCTGGATCATCCTCAGTCCAAACATTTTCAAAAACATTGTTTATTTCTATTCTATCAAGACCTAAATCTATCAAATGTTTAACACTTTCAAAAAGATAAGGAAGGGTATCATGATTTACCGTAGCTTTTATATTATTCCAAGGGAAGGTTTTTCTCCACCAATCAAAATCTTCCATTATTTTATCATAAGACCCATTTCCTTCTACTGTTTTACGATTTAAATCATGAGCTATTTTAGAACCATCTAAACTTATTCCTACGCTTAATTTATTTCTATTTCGTTTTAAAATTTCTTTTATTTTGTCGGTAAATAAAGTTCCATTTGTTGTTATCGAATAAATTCTATTATTTTTCCAAGGATGGTCCAAATCAATTAGCTTCTCATCTATGTATTTTATTATATCATACATTAAGTCAAACTCAACTAAAGGTTCTCCTCCAATAAATTCGAAAATTCCCTTATCATGTTTAACCGGTTTGTTTAATATATAATCAACTGCATCTTTGGCAACATCCAAATCCATCGTAATGTGTTTTTTGTTTTCCTCATAACAATAAGTACATCTTAAATTACATTTTTCGGTAATCATAAATGAAACTGTTTGTGCAATTGGATTATCTTTTGGTTTTTTATATCTCATTTTATCTCCCCTTAAAAGTTATCCAGTTTCTCCAACAAAAGGCCAATTTCTTCGTTTATCTTTTCTTTTATGAAATCGGGAGCTTGATAATTTAATAAAGTTTCTAATTTATTTTTCATTAACATATGTTTTACCATTTTTCTTTCTTCATTTTTAATCAAGTCATCAATAATGTTTAGTGACTTATTTATATCTTTATTAAAATGATAATTAAATAAAAATATTTGATAATAAAAATCACTTACCTCTTCTGAAAGGATAAATAAATATTTATTGGAGTTTTCTTTAGATTCTATTTTTCTAAAAAGAACATCAAGTGGACCCATTAAACCTTCAATCCATTCAAATTTATCATAAACTGCTTCTATTTTTTCTGACCATTTTCTAAAATCGTTTAAATCATCTTTTTCAATGGCGAGTATAAGCCTTGCTTTCAATATTGTTTTATCTTTAGATAACATTTGTTCCCTCCTAACAATTTTGTACAAACATCCATATTCTTTTTTCTTCACCTTCAGCAAGTGGTTCTAAAGCTTTACCTATTATAGTTCCTGGGACATTATCTTTTGATTTTCTTGCAAACCCTTTTTTAGAAGAAGTTTCTAATTGGTCCATTGTTTCGATTGGTCCTATAGCTTTTACTTTTACTCTTCCGCATAAACCTTGTGGTGCATATTTTTTTAAATTTTCTTTTTCAGATACATTCTCCCCTCCAATATAAATTCCATAAGTATCAGAATAAACACCCATTACTCTTTTATCACCTGCTTCTGTGCAGGCTTTAACGCCGTCATTATCCCAAATTAAAACATCACCTGGTTCTACATCTTCGTTCTTTGGCATAAACTCAGCTAGGTCATTATAAACTGCTCTAGATATTTTAGCGTCATTATCTAAGATTTGATATTTAACACCACCGGTATCATATTTAAATAACTGTGCTTGAGGACCTAAAGTAGTGTCTCCTTCAACAGCATTTATTTCAAATACTGGGTCATCATTATTATTATATATACTTAAAGCAAACTCATCATTATCTGCATCACCGGTTTTGATTAGCATACCACCAGCATCGGTACCTGTTGTTTGTAATAAAAATCCATAATTACCTCCTGCCCCGCTGTTACCGGTAGTAAAAGAATATTGTTTACCTGGTGTTATCACTTCAAGGTTATCTTCTAAACCAACTTTACTTTTGAGATTAGTATCTCCATACACGGTTAAATCACCATCGGCTTGAATATAACTATTGCTTCTTATATGACCTACAGCTGTTATATAATCAGAAAATTCCCCAAAACCACCGAATGTTGAATCGCCACTAATATCTAAATTACCCGTCGCAGCTACATTGGCATTAATTTGTAAGTCATTTTCTATAACGGGATCAGCTAACCATTCTTCCCAAATTTCTGTATTATGTAGTGTATTTTCCCACAATCTTTGAAGTGGTCGGTTAGCAACACCGGCAACTACATTTTCGGTTAAATCTATTAATTCTATTTCATCTATTGTTCTATGAAATGGTGTACTAGGCATCTATTTACCTCCTTTAATAAGCTATCGACCACTTGAAATAAACATCCCAAGTTTCTTTTTTAAGTATTGATTCAAAACATTTTGTGGCAATTGATTCTCCGGAAATACTCTTCAGTGTAGCCCGGGAAAAAGTCTTACCATTACCTTCTGACTTTTGGATATGTACTCTAAATACAGCAATATTGGGTTGAACTTCAGATATATCTTTTTGGTCAATTAAATGTGAATAAAAATCAGGGTTACTTGTTGATACTTCAGTTGAGCCATTGGGGGTAATAATTAATTCACTACCATCTTGTAAAATGTTTGAACCTTCATTATCTAACCAAATGCTGTTTGGGATTAAGTCCTCAGCCATTCTGTTACCACTGTCATTATAATAACCATCATTATCTACAGCCATATTAGCAGCGTTGATTCGATAGTTATCTAATATAACATTACTGTCTGCGGTATGTAATTGCCAAGGTCCACCATCTTTTCTAACAAAAATTTCTAGGAATCCAGCGACACCTTTTTCTAAAACTGTATCTTTCATTTCCATCCATTTCACCTCTTTTAATAATTTCTTAAAGTTTTTAAAAGGACATCATTTTCGTGAACTTCTATTACTAATTGTTCTCCCATGTTATCGTATTTTATTTCTCCATCAAATTGATAATATCTATCCTGTAAAGCATAAGTGTGATGAAATTCTGGTACAGGACCCCAGTTGACTGGCCTGTCTGCAATTTCTGCTTCAGCTTCTTTCTCAAACCACGGGTCGTGGAGTTTCCCTCTTTCATCTTCATAGTCAGTGGCTTGGGCGTTATCTATTTTATGTTTGGCTCCATCGTCACCTTCCCCATAGTCATCACCGTCACCTTGATCATAATTGCCATCATCACCATTTCCGCCATCGGGGTTTTCTGGTTCGAAGTCATCATAATTGCCACTATCTTCATCACCGCCAGGGTCATAAGGATCACCACCACCGGGTCCGATTCCACCTTCACCACCACCACCATAATCATTGTCGTCAGTATTAGTAACTAAAAATAGTTCGAAGGTCATATATTGCGGACTTATTCTGGTTAAAAAATCATATAATATCGAAAGGTTTCTTGATTGGTTACCAAAAGCTCTACCAGTAACCTCGATGAAAGCTGTGGAATTTTTTTCGATATCAATGTCGCTGTCGAAATAATTCATCGGCTTCCACCAGCCCGGGTGAGTTAAATAATCTTTTACTTCTATTCCCTGCACTAAAAAATTAAACGGAGGGACTTTATCCCCAACCCCGTTAACCGGTATCTTGTTATAATCTTCATCTTCATAGTGTTCTATCAGCTTAAAATCGGGTTTGTAGTACCATTCTTCTCCTGTCGATAGTTTTACATGCCCGGGCTCCCAAACTTCAATTGTGGACTCCTGAGCCATCGTCATCGGCAAATCATAAAATAGGTATAATCCCATTTTAATGTTTTCAATAGTCGGCCCATTAACTAGAACATACCACATAGCAACTGTCATATTATAATATTTTCTAGAATATTTATTAAGGCCGAAAACACCTTTATTTAGTCCAACCAATTCTCCGAATGTTTCATAAACTAATGGGTTGTGAACATAATAGTTCTCAACCCAAATTTCCAAAACATCATCTTCTATATACCCATTGAATATATCAACTTCTAAAGGATTATTATTTAAATCCCTGAATTCAATGGGATTATAAGGTTCTTCACCGTTAAAGGGTTTATCCGTGACGGTTATTTTATATTCCATCTCAAAACCATACTGATTTTCTAACTTCAATGGTTTTAAATTGTTATCAAACACATTATAATTATTATCTTCAAAGACCTCAATTGAAGTTAACACATCTTCAAAATCGGTCATTAAATGAAATTGTCCATCAATTATTTTAAATTTAATTTTTTTCCATTTTTTCTTTATTTCGTAAGGGACAGTTTTAATAGACTTAGAATAGTTAACCGCTTCAATAGCTACTTTTTGTTCTTCCGCTAAATCCTCATAACTCCCCCAAATGGTTTCAATTACTTCTTTATAATCGTATGTATCCCAATAATCCCCTAATTTATCAAAACTCATTTTTATACACCTTCTTCTTTGGCTACCGAAACTTTAGGCACCATTGTTTGATAAGGTAATATTTTATATTCATCTTCGATCGGAATATATTCATCGGTGCTCCCTATACCGTTTGGCGATTGGCAACTAAATGAAATATTATAAGCCGATGAATCCATCATATTCCCATTGGAGAAGACCATTATTCTCCCCTCTTGATAATCTATTTGATAATCGATGTTCCTTTTAAATACTGTTATACCATCAGTTACAGTCTCGGTGTTATAGAGGATTTTAAAATATGGTAAATCTACATATGTATCATAATTACTATTAAATGAAATTGGATTATCCAAAGTTATATAAGGTGTATCCAACTCCAAAGTCATTGGCAACTTTACTTTTTCTACATTTTCTGCATAAAGTGTACTTATGAGATCTGAAACCTCAAATATTCGCCGCATCGGTTCACCATAATTTGAATATTCACTACTCGCTCTTGTTTCATTATAATGATAATATTTGATAAAATAATTTATTTTTTCCTGTAATTCCAATTCTTCAATTTCTCCTCTATAATATATTATACCATAAAGGGGGAGCAATTCAAAGTGGCGAATTAGGGGATCTCCAACGGGCATTCGGTTCTTAGGATCATTAATAAACTTTTGCATTTGAGGTATCGCTGGACTTGCTAAAGCTCTAATTCTTATATCCGAGACCACATTTTCATAAGTAGTCCCCGTAAAATCTAAAATTGATTTTTGTCTTACGGAATTTTCAGTAAAGAGTGATTGAATGAAATCAACTCCATTTATTGTACCAGTCACTTCACCATCGGAAGTTAATGCAGAAACTTCTAAAGCTCTAACAATAACCATATCTATAGGTTCACCTTGGCTGTTTTTGGCGGTATATGTATGACCGTTTTCAAACATTTCCGTACCTAGATCGCCGATGCTAAAGCCAAAGTTAACAGTTGGATCTTCTGTTTTAGTTATGTCAAATTCATATTCTGCTAAGTCATTATTTTCAACCCAAATATCATGCATGTTACCTACTCGGTATTCTTTATTGTTGATTACTTCAATTTCTCTGCGCATTAATTCATCACCAGTTCTAATTGGAAAAATATTAATTATTGTGCTGGCAAATTTATTTTTTAAAACCGACTTAATGGCCGGTTCATTAGAAAGATTTCTGACTGATATGCTATCCTGCACTCTCTCATATGTTTTCTCGGGAGGTTCCACACCAGCTCCATTATTAAATCCATAAGGATTACTTATTTGCACGGCTCTACTTTCTATAATAGGATTTAAACAGGTAGTTATAGCTTTCGGGTCTATATTATACTCATCAGATTTTTCTTCCGCTATAACCTCTAATTCGTGATAATAATACATACCTTCAGAATAATTAGCCATTTCAGTTGAAGTTATTTGGGTGTCTTTGATTGCACTAAATCTTAAATCGTTATCGGTGGCAAAACCTGTGCCTTCTTTAACTGTTAAATCCGTCGGTGAATCAAAATAAACCCTAACCGCTCCTTGGGCATATTCTCCCGAAGAAACATCTACAAAAAAATTGCCAGCAAACATTTCTTGGTCGTCTTTTTCTAATTCATTGAAGTTTAAAAAGGATAACTTTTTTGGGAGATTGTCAATTTCTATTTTTATTGGCTCGTTAAGCTGCAAATATTTTTTGGTGAAAAGATCGTCAACTGTGTTGTTTAAGGTGACATCAACTCCTATGTCGTTTAAATCCCTTCTTACTTTTTCTTTAAAATCCATTACTAAACCTCCTTGATATTTGTTTTAAATATTCTATTCATTTCTTCCATTTCTTCTATTTCATCTATTTTGTTTTGAATACCTTCTTTTAAAATTTCGGATGTATCATTTTGTAGTCGGTGCTTTCTTTCATTTTCAACCATCACCATTTTTCTTATTTCGACGCCGATGCTTTTAGTGACATCGTTAGCTTCGTTTAAACAGGCTAAATCATTTAATAACTGCTGGGTGGTGCTTGCATCTTCTTCATCTAAATCTAAAGCTCCACCAAAGTCGCCAGCTTCTATTAATTCACTCATGTGATCTAACCCTAGATAATCAGCCATCATAACCACTCCCGAAACCATCGTTGTTGTTTCGTGAGTAATATTTAAGGCTTGCTCTAATGCATTAACCGGTGTCTCCTGTTCGAATGTATTTAACCTATTGACTATTATGTTTTTGAAACTTGTTGCAGCATTTAAAAATTCATTAAATACCTGCAGCAAATCTTTTGTGACCTCTCCCCCTTCTGATAATAATTGCAGGACGAGATAAACCTCGTTATATCTTTTCATTAGTTCACTCCAATAAGGGGCGGAAATTGTTGTGTATGCTTGAATGACATCATCTATTAGTGGAGCATAAATATTTTCATAAGCTAACAAGGCGTTGCCGTCAGTCGACGTTATCTCATTTAACTTCTCAATAACAACTCCAATTAAATTGGACCATGTGCCTTTATTTAATTTAGAAAAATTGGCATTGAGCTCCCAATCATCAAAATTATTAGCTGAAACAGTTGATGCTATTAAAGGAAAATCTACATCGATGGGTTGGGTTACTTTTGTTTGAATATAATCGTCTATAGCTTTTTTTAATGCATCTGAACCTTGATACCTGTTTAAATTTTTCATTAAAGGATTAACACTATATGCCCAATCTTCAAACATCATTTTGTCTGCTGTATCTAAATTAGATATTGCTTCTCTAATTAATCTTAGACTTCCCATCATATCATTAATCGAATCCTTAAAATTTTCACCAACTTCGTTAAAAAAATCAGATAAATTTTTGAATTCGCCAGAGGACGGTCCTGTTAATCTATCTACCGCCTCTTCTATTTGTTCCCACAAATTCAAAAGTTTAACTAAATTTGATATGATACTCTCATTTTGAGGATCATCTAAAATATTTTTTGCATTTTCTAATTTATATTTTAAATTATTGATGGTGTTAGCTGTTAAATCTTCAGTTATATTTTTGTTATAAATATCACTTTCTAATCTTATTAAAGTGGTTTTGACTTCTCCTATATCACGACCTACCCTCGGTACATCATAGTTCATTAAATCATTCAATTCATACTGTTGCATTTCCTTAAAATTTTCAGCTGAAAGGTTAGTCCAATTATATGTTAATTCATTAATAATTTCTTCTAAGTATTGAATTAATATATCTATCGTCTCTAATTCACTTTGAAAAAACTCCTTTAAACGATTTACTTCTTTAACTAACACCGTTCCAAAAGCGCTAGGGTTTATCAAAGCTATATAAGAAATCGTATTTTTTAGTGTTTCAAATTCTAAATCATCACCTATCATATCCTCTATCTCACTGGCTCCAGCATCCATTAGAACACCAATTACAATATTTTTAACTTTACCCCAGGTGCCATTTTGTGACGCTTCAATTGTGGCATTTAATTGTTGCAGGTAATCTAAACTTTCTTTTTGATTATCTATCATACTTTGAAATTCTTTACTTGCATTTTCTAAAGAACAAGCCATTTAAAAACCTCCCTATAAATATTTCTTAATCTTTTTCATTAACGATTTTCTTCTTCTAGACACTGTGGCTGGTGACACCCCGACTGCGTCGGCGACTTTCTTTGCTGAGTCTAATTTTGGTTTACCGCCAAAACCAGTTAAATATTCGAAAATCAATCTTTCTTCACCGGTTAAAGTCTGATAAACCATCATTAAAGTATCCATTCTTTTTGGGTCCTCAGCCATATCAATGGAAAGTCCAGCTTCCATTAAATTAGAACCTGTTAATTCTTTCCTCAATTCTTTTTCCATACGCTGCACTTCGGCTAAATCCCAGTTCATTTCTTCTGCCATTTCTTGAGCATTGGGTTCTCTACCTTTTCTGATTTCTAAGTCTTCTTTAGTTTTAACATAATTATCTATCTGGGTTGCTCTGTTTTGTGGTATTCTAGCGACATCCTTATAATTTTTAACATAATTTCCAACAGATTTTAAATAGTTAGTTACAAATGTCGATAGTTTAGTTCCATAAGAAGGATCATATCTATCTATAGCTTCTTTAAATGCCTTACGACCTTCACTTTCGACGGCAACCATTGGTATTCCATAATTTCTATAGTTGTTAGTCTTATTGTGGATAATTCCTTTCATTTCTTGATACAATTCTCTAGCTTTCTGTTTGGCCATGTATTCGTTGCCGGCATCTTTTGCTCTTTTATATTCTCTCCAAATTTTTAAATCTTTATCGCTTTGATTAATTGGCATTGTTACCCTCCTTAGCAAACTTTCTCGGGGAAGTCTCATCCATTCTTCCTTTCAACGCTTTAACAGCATTTCTCCTTTGAATTGACACTGTTTCAGTGATGTCGTTCCCATCAACAGTTCTAGTTGTTTTCAAACTAATATCATAAGGTCCGCCGTATAGTTCCCCATCTCGCATTGTAATGTCTAAAGCATCTCTATATTCTGTAAATGTTGCTATCTCTCTTTTAAAGTTATTTTGGAATGTTATTCTATCGGTTGTACTATAATAATCTCTTTGTAGTTCTTCGATGTTTTCTTTCATAGATACCATGTTCTCACTATCTAAACTTATCTTAGTTTCATACTTATCGAAAGCCCCACCCACATCCATATGTTCCTGATAAGTATTTTGAATCTCATTTACACCGAACTGGTCGATCGAGTACCATCCTGCAAGCTGTGGAAATTTCTCATTGAATGGTCTAACATGACTCATTGTTAGAGTTGTTGTTGCATAACCACTGCTCGGGTTAATGTTATGACTTGCAGCCACTAAATATCCAACTAGAGGTATTTCCTTATCGAGTATCAATGCAGGGAACCCGGGAAGTATATCTGGTTTAAATGCGACCTCCACGCTTAATGGAACTGTTTTATATTTTTCTTTGTAGTATAAATAATTAGTAAAACTTGATTTACTCTTTACCTGTTGTTCCCAACTACCTTCTGTAAACCCAATAGCGAGCGTTTGGGATAAAGGCAGAGTAGTCTGATAAGGAATAATCCCCTTAAATTTTTCTTCGTCTGTAATTGTACTTCCAATGCCATTTTCTGCATCGAAATTTTCTAGTATTTCAGCCGGAGAATAATATCCAGCTGACTTAGTCCCTATTATATCATCTACCAATCTATATCTTGTTGGTATTTGGGTTTCGTCTTTTTGATAATTAAAAGAAGTATTCTCGTCCGGGAACACTACATTGCACGCTGGTGGTGTAGTAAATTGCAAATTGGGCTTCATCACATAAGAATTCAAGGGATCGCTTTTTGTCATTCCAGGTATTGGCTTTATGTCGTATTGAATAATTTGGGCTACAGAATAAATTAAATCAATCACCCTTGTCATTGTTGAGGACTCATTTAAAATTTCACTATAAATATTTTGAATAACTTCGAGTGAGAAAACAGTTTCGGTCAAATCATTTTCTATGATATTGAATCGTTCTTTTCCTATTTTGTACTTAGGCACATATTCATCTAAGAAAGCATTTCCACCCATTAAGGTTTCCAATACATGTGTTATGGAGTCGGTTATAGGTTGACCTTTTCCAAAAGATTCGATAAATTCCGCCATAACCTCTAAACCACCACTAGAAGCCATTTCGGTTTCCTCATATTCTTTGTTTTCAAACCTTGAGTCACCATAAAAGACAGATTCTTTTGGTCCATAAACACTGGAGGCATTCATGAAGTCATATATTCTGGCATTATCCATAAACCATTTTACATCTTTAAACTTTAAAGTCACTGTTCTATCTTTAGGTCTTTTAGAATAACCGTTACCTATGTAAACTCCTTCGCACAGCATTTTCCATTCATCAGTTTTTTTCTCCTTGTAGACCATCAAACCATTGGTATTTTGTTTTAAATCGAACGCTTCGTGGTAAGGTGGAATATTGATATTAAAGGTAGTTGTATCATTGTGAGATATAGTAACTGATCTAAATGGTATTTCTATTCCTTCTAGATATAATTTAAATGATAATCTTTTGAGCTGATAATTATCCAACTGCTGTCCTCCTCCTTTTTTTTATCACAAAAAATTTAAACGAAACACCAACAACCTTATCATTTTGCGAGTTCTTATCGTAATTCATATTGTACCAGATACCTTTAATTCTTTTATTCGAATATATAATAGTCATTTCCATTTCATAATCTAATATAGTGTGCGGTCTGGCAAAGTCGTAGAACTTCTCATAATACTCTAGATCGTTAGTGTTCTCACCTAACATGTTCTCCTTACCGTCTAAAACGTTAAGCTGATACTGGTGTGTTTCTGCCCCTTCTCCAAAGGCGAAGAACATCGGGTGTTCGTTGGATTCTATAACTTGTGTTCTATCTAAGTTATTTTCTGAAATTCTTTGGATATAGAACTTATCTAATTCTATTTCGTAAGGTCCATTTGGTGGAATTTCCCCGTTTTTTAATCTTAATAATTCATCAATAATTTTTCTATCAAAATCATTTCTAACATTTTCAATCTTATCATTAGGAATAACTAATTTTATTTTTGCTTTCTCACCTTTATTGTTTGAAGTACCTCTCAATGCGATCACCTCTTTTTTTAATTATATCATTACTAATAAAATAAAACAAAAAAAAGACCCCCGAAGGGGTCTAAGAATTAGTTTTCTATGTTTAGGTTCCAAGCTCCGGTATTTAAATTGTTGTAATCTAACCCTTGCTCTATATGTCTATCTAAACCATCTATTGAACTTTCTAACCTTGATAATGTTTCGTTAACTTCGCCATTAGTTCTTATTATATCCTCATGACTTTTTAGTAACCCTTCTTTGATTACTTCTTCCCATTTTTCAATCCAATCATCTTCAGATGCCATATGGTAGGAAGTTTGCCCTTCTTCTACGACTGTGCTTATGAATTCATCAGTTAAAAGTTCATTTAGAAAGGTGTTAAACTGATTAGTTGTCATGTTTTCTGTGCCAGATAAATCCTGATCTCTAAAAAGAGCGTTACCTTCTAATTCTTTCATCACTTCTTCTCTTGACATTTTACCTGATGTGTAATCAAGCCCAGTCGATAAAATAAACTTTTGGTTATCATTTTCTAATGATGATATAAGATCTCTATCAGTTAAACCGTTAGCTGCTGCTTGGTTATCGTACAACGACATTATTTCACTTTCTAAGCTGTTATCGGTTTCGGTTATACCTTTTAAAACTTCACCGGCTCGTTTATTACCTCTTGCCATCTGATAAGCATAATCACCAGTAAACATTCCTTCGAATATCTCATTAGCATTAATGGCGTGCATTCCACCGCTGTATTCATTTTGGCCTTCAAGGAATTTCATAACGTTCCTGGCAACGTTGTCTTTTTGGCGTTGTACTACCTTATCATTTGCTACAGCCGTTGGTGAAAGGTTGCTCATTGCATCGTCATACATACCTTGAGCTTTACCCACAAGAGACATAAACACTTCTGTCTGTTCGTCAGAATAACCTAGAAAGTCTTTTGCATATTCTTCATATGTATACTGTTGTTCTACCCCATCTTCGCCGGTTACTGTTACTTTGTCCGATCCTAAATTTTCAGCAAGTGTGACTGCTGTATTATCTTTAAAACCTTCAGTGAATATATCGGCAGCGGTAGTACCTCTATCTTGCATCCAGTTGTAATTTGAAGCACCTTGACCGAGATATGCGGCCAATCTATGTTGGGCCATTACATTTAAATTTTCTCTTTTGTCTCTGAAGTTTTGGGGGTTCTGATTCAAAGCGTCATTGAATTCGCTCTGCCATTGAGTATCATTACCTGCAATAAACCTGTTGATATCTTGACTGACGCCACCTGCTAAGGATTGTATCCCTTCGGTAGATAAATCTAAATCTAAATTAGCTTCCCTTAAATCGAATTCACCGACGGTCCTGACATCCTTTACTTGTTCATTCCAAAATTCCAAAAGACCTGCTTTGATGTTATTATATGTTGAACTTACACCAGTTACTTCATCAATTCCTTGTCCGGTTTTGGCAAACCAATTGCTTATTCTTTCCATAACACCAGACAAAGAACGTCTTTCTAATTTATCTTCTCTTAATTGTTGCTGTAAAGTTCTTCTAGTTAATTCATTCTGATCTATTACACCGGAAGATTTTATTGCCCCGGCGATAACTTCTCTCATTTTTTTATCTTCAAGACCTAAGTTTTTCAAGGTGTTTTCAATATCAAAACCTGCACCTTCTAATCCGGTTGTTTCTTGGAAGCCTTCAATCATACGGCTCATAACCTGTATGAATTCTGGCCCCTCTAACTTTTCAAAATAATTGGCTGCGTTAGTATAATACTCGGCTCTCATCTCTTTATTGTTAGCGACTAAACTTGAACCTCTTCCCATAGCTTCTTTTAAAGACATATCTCCAGAAACCATTCTGTCTAACTGTTCTTGATTTATTTCCCCGTCTCCGTTCAATAAACCAAATAAAGCAGTCTGGAATTCTCCTTTTTGGGTCAAGCTCATCAAAAATTGAGAAGCTCCTGCCGCAGCACCTTCTCTGCCCCCGACTTCTTGGATGTTCTCTAAGTAAGCTTGGCGTTCATCGCCGCTTAAATTTTGTATTTCTTCTTCAATTGCCAAGGTAGTCATTGTGGAAGTGTCATAACCTAGTTGTCTACCTAAACCTAACTGTCTGGCTGTTTGAGCCCCTTGCGACCCCATCTGAACTATTTCTCTACCTGTGTAACCAGTCATTCTACCTATAGCATCACTCTGTAATAACATTTCGGTTTGGTCGGCGGTTGTATAAAAACCAGACCGTTGCATTTCCCCTAACATTTCAGCCGACTCTTTTAAAGTGGTCTCATAAATTCTAGAAATATCTCTCAAGGAACCTGTAACTTTCTCGAATTTATCCTGGAATTCTTCAGCACCTCTGACGTTGTACATCAGATCACCTTCAGTCATTCCAGCCAAAACTTCATCTAAATCTCCTTGTCGCATATAAAGATTATCTGCCATTTCACCTCTAGTTGCTTGAGCTAATTCAGCTGAATCTCTATAATTTAAACCTCTGCCGGTTACAGCATTAGTTGCCATGCCAGGGGTGAATCTATAACTCATCTCCTGGATTGCAGTTTCTGCTTGCCTTTGGTATGCTATCTGATCTGTGAAATTATCGGCTAATTTTTGAGTTGCTATTGCCCCAGCCATTGGTAAAGCCAGCCCACCAGCAAAACCACCTATAGCCCCTAATGCAGAACCAGCGCCACCCCCAACAAAATTCAAACCTGTAGCAGCTAAAGAACCAGCCCCGCTCATCCCTATCGAGGACAATCCGGCATTTGCTAAAGTTCCTGCTGCACTAAAAGCACCAGTACCAATTGCGCTTCCAGCCGCAGAACCAATCCCGCTTGCTGCACTACCTAAAGCTCCAGCTATGCCCATTTTACTTAAAAGCATACCTCCACCTAAAGTAGCTGCTGTAGTACCTATTCCAGCCATGGCACCAAAACCACCAGCGGTAGCTTCATTTACAGCTTGGTTGGCTAAATCATAACTCCTTCGTCCGGGGTTGTAAGCTCTGCCGTAAGCATCTTGCGAAGCTGACATTTCCCCGAAGGTATAACCGACATCATCATAAACATTCCCTATAGTTTGGGAAGCTGCAGAAGCAGCAGACATACCTACAGATGAGTTGGCAAATCGATATGCTCCATATCCAACTCCAGCAAAGGCTCCAATTTGTCCTATTTTCTCCAACATTTTTTTATTTAATAATTTACTTGCAAGTGATTCGGCAGCGTTTTCTACATCGTCGCCAAAATCCCCTCTGAATATATTCTCCAAAGGTACACCCCCTTGGGTTAATTGTCCATTCTTTGATATTGACTTAAATCTATTTCATTACCTGCTAAATCTTCTAGTATCATTTTATTATTTTCCATAAACTCTTCCCGTTTTTCAGCAACTTCTGGGAACATTTCTTCAACATATTTTTTAAGTGCTTCTTCAACTTTTCCACCTGCCGCAGCAACGATTTTAGCAACTTCATTTTTGAAATTTATTCTATTTTCTTTCCTCAACGCTGCAATCAGGTACGCCTCACGAAGGGAATTGTAATCAGGTTCTATACCTTTTAACCTTAATTGGGCTCTAGCCCAACCGTGAGACGTATTCATTAGTTTTTTAGACTCTCTCCGATTTCGGAGGAATCATTTAATTTTTCTCTAATTTCATTTTCTAACTTTTCTGCTCTCTGTAATATAAATTTAATTAAGTCAACACTGATCCCTTTGATGTTGTCTTCATTTAATTCATTTCCGTTCACAGTCTCAACCATTTCCAAAATGAATTCATTTTCGTTTATATATTCTAAATGAACATTAGTTTTTACATCTTTTTCTTTGACTTTCTCTTGAATCCTTTTTCCAACCTTTTTATTCTCTTTTACATTTAAAATTTTATACCTAATTTTTATTGGTGGAGTCTCTTCATTAAAATTTAACTTAATATTTCTTTGAATCATATCGGTTAAAATGAACTCACCAACCTCCTCATCGGTTAAAGGTTGTGGTTCAAAACCTTTAAGGTAATCTTCGATATCCGAACTTAATTCTTTGTACTTATCTACTATGAAATTTATTTTAGCCGATGAGAAATTTTCTATTTCTTCACCAGTTTTGTTCTCGTTATCAAAAGCAACAAGACACCCCTTAACTATCTCGGTTGCTATGGTGTTGCTGACATAAATCCCGTTCTCTTTTTGTTCAAAATCATCAAAACTTTTTACAAATTCACCTTCTTTTTCCCAGGTGAATGAAGCTATTGTGAAACTAATATCACCAATTTTATGTTTTCTAATAACTCTAAAATTATTATGAAATTGCTTAATTTCTTCTTCTGTTAGCATTAGAATCTCTCCTTTAATACCTGTTCAATTCTTAGTATTTTATCCCCTGTATATTTCCCTAATGGTACTGGTCTCCCAACTTCCATCTGCATATTTTCTGTTAAAACCCTGTTTGATGCGTTCATTTGCAGAACATGAGAACTAATTAAACAGTTCTCTAAAAAAACCCCTCCATAATCCTGGAGATAGCCATTAGGCATTCTTTGTTTAATGTTAATGAATATCCCTATTGGGTTATCGAATAACTCACTGGTTAAATTAACCCAGAAATCACCAGTTCCAGGCATCTTGGAATCATTAATCTTAGAAGCATCTAAATCATTTGCCAAACTTTGCATCATCGATTCATACATCCCTTGGTATTTGTGATCCAACATATTTGTGTCCTTATAAGCATATCCAATGTATTTCAAAAGAGATGGCCCATCAAAAAGTATCCTGTTAAAACTCGCATTAATTCTTGGTTTCCCTGTAACCATTTGATACTCATCATTGCCGTATTCAAAAAACTTTGTTATATTTCTTTGTTGATTTAAAGATAAATCTTGAATTAACCCCACTGTGATAGCTTTTGAACTTGTATTATCCTCAGTAAGTTTTGGGGGAGCAAAACTTACTGATACATTTGTAGTTGATACATGTTCACTTCCTATATTATTTATGTTACCACCTAAATGCATATTGTTGCTCCCCCTTGTTTTATTTAATTAGCATTAGTTCCATTTACAGCAGTTGAGGATTCGCCCATCCACTGTGAATACTCATCAAACCACTCTGGTGTCATATCGTGAGTAGTTTCCATTATTTCTTTTCTTCTAGCGTAATGATCTTCATGATTAGTACCTCGAGAAAGAGGGATTGGAGTTTCAAACTGCATCTGCATGTTCTCCTGCATTAACCAGTTGCCAGCCTGCATATTCATTGAGTGCGACTGTATCTTGGCATTGCTTAGGTAAACAGATCCATAAGATGAAGATTGTCCATTCCCAAAGAATTCTCTAAAGTCTAATAATAACCCCATTGGATTCTTAAACATATCACTGGATAAGTTAATCCAGAAGTTTTTGTCATACCCGGAAGAAACGGCGTTTCTTTTTTGACCCTGGAATATTTCTGAATGTACCTCAGGGGCGCTGTTAGGATTAATACCTTTATTAAGTAATCCCATACCAGCAATCTTTAAAAGAGAAGGTCCGGAAAATAAAGCTCTAGAAATACTTAAGTTATTTCTAGAAGGACCGTCGGCCCAATATCTTCTTTCTGACCCAATTTCAAAGATTTCTCTGATCTGTCTCTGTTGATTCATATTTAAATTCTGAACCAACCCACAAACAATTGTGTTTGCTGTTTCGTCAAACATTGGTGGTCCAAAAGATATAAGAACTGCTTTCGAACCCAACTGACCGCTACTTTCAGGGTTATCATACTGCTGTACCGCTTTGTTTTTAAAATCCCAATTAGCCATTTAATATACCTCCTTAATATACCATCTTAGCAACGATTAAGTCTAGAGGTGATTGAAATTCTACTCTCTGTTCCACATCAACTCTTGCTGCATTAGATTCATTTCTATTGATAGCGATTAATTCACCACTATTAATTAATGTTCCTGTCTTAGTATCTATGTACCCGATAGCAGTTTCTTCGATTGTCTCCATTACTGAATCGGTAATATTATTAACACCAATTAGAGGATCCAATGTCTTAATAAAACCATAACTGTAGGCATCCTTTGAATATTGAACACTTACCTGTTTAGTTTCGTTATCAAACATATTGGTAGTCCACTGAGCTCTACAATTAACAGGACCATCTTTTACATCCTGTAAAACCACAAAGATACCGCCATTTGAAATCTTTCTTAAGTGAGAAGGTTTGAAATACCCTTTCTGATAGAAAACTTCGTTAGCAATACCCGATACAGGATAATTTGTTAGACCCTGCTGTGGAGGTAGAGATGCTTTGAAAGCGCAATAAGCTGCAGCTAAGTAATATGCCGGCAACCTCTTTTCTTCTCCATCAATAGTCATCGAAAATTCGTTAAAGAGGACAGTCCCTCTTTCATTAGAAATTGAAACACCATACTGATGTAGAATGTCAGACTGACCATTTTTAAGTTCAATCTCTGATATTGTATCAGTTGCTGGGTCCAAACTTTGATATTCCATGACTTCTTCTCTGGTGGGAATTGGTTTGGAAGTCCAGGCAAAACGATACATCTTTTCTTCTGGAACTGACATCGCCGCACAGTGATTAATAACTGCTTGATGTGATAATTCATTTGAAGTAAGTAACGCCACCCCATGAACCTGTTTAGGTTCTATTCTCTCTAAAGCGGCACCGATTTCTGTTGCTTCATCTACTGTACCACCAACTTGTGTCAAATAGTCTTTGGTTGGTACATAATAATGTGGTGTACTTGGTGCGACTGTTGTTGCTAACCCACCGGCTAAACCAAGTGGATTGTCTTCATCAGCTTTGCCTAATACAATCTGGGTATCACCTTTTCCTTCAGCTAATAAAACTCGACCTACCAAATCATGTCTTGCAGCACGATAATTAATATGTATCTCTGCTCCAATTAACCCGGATAAATCCGGTGAAGCTGCAGTATAATCTACACTTTTAGCAAGCCACTTATCATTAATATCTTGAAAAGCGGTGAATAAATCACCCACCCCGCTATCGCCAAAATGAACTGTTACATCACTTTCGGTGATAGTTAAAATGGTGTTGGTATCTGAATCTGTTTCTGGGAGCACCTCTCTTCTACCATCTGTTTTGACTAATTCTACTACAACTGAGTTGGTATCTACTGGATTATCTACATCTGTTAAAGATGGATAAGATAAAGCAACACTATCGTTTGTAGTAACATCAAGAGTATCGTTATCTAAAATTGTTCCAGTTGCTGTTACATTATCTTGGTCTGCTATTTGAAACAGTGGACCAATAATGCAAGCTGGCATTTCAGGAGCTACCGGCTCTAAAACCTGTGCTTCTCTTTCTTCAACCACATATACTCCTGGATCATTAAAAATTTGAGCCATTTAATTTTCCTCCTTTAAATTTAATTCTATTCCTTCTAAACGATCTCCGAATTGTACACTTGAGTAAGGTAATTTAATGACATATTCTATAGAAGTTTCTGTTCCCCAAAGTTTTACTTCGGAAGATAAATCTTCGGGCTGTGCTTGAGAGTAACCTAATGCGTGAATATGTGCAATACCTTTTAATCCAATTAAGTGTTTTACAAATTTATTGATTGAGACCATACATAAAAAAGCCATATCTTCCGACTCTGATTTAACCGGGGATATACACTTAAGCGATAACCTCCCGGTGTAAATGTCGTCAGTACCGTGAACAGTGTTAATCATTTTAGAATGTATTGGAAGGAAATTTTCTTCTCCTAACGTTTCCAAAGCTGGTCTAACTCCGGAAATTTTACCTTCTACGATTGCTGGTTTGACTCCGTTCTTGTCGGTATTCTCTGGCCAATTATTCCTAATATACATTTCTTCTTTAGGATTTAAATGCCAGTTGCCGGTTTGATAGTTCTGGTCGAATATTGCTCTCATAAAAACTATTAGAGTATCAGAAACTATTCTACCTGGCCTTTTAGGTGTATTGTATGCTTTATTAATTTGAATAGACGATTTAAGTTTGTTTGAACCTAAAGCATTAACCTCTAAATTTGAATTTAGGTCTCCAGTATCTGAATTCCAAATATTAATTGATGAAATTAAATCATTAGTCGACATCAAAATCTACCTCCTCATCTGGAAGAGGAATTTTGTATTCTGGTCTATGTGACTCTATAGCTTCCAAAGGTACGAATTGTTTTGTTACATACATACCCATTCTAGATAAATTTATTCCGGAAACTACTCTGTATCTGACACCTTTGAAAACAAATATATCATTTGGTTTTAAAAGCGGAATATTGGTAGTCCAAAAAGCTTGAGAAAAACTTTCTGTAGAAACTCTTTCTCTCATCGGTCGTCTATGAATTTGATCTCCTCTGAAATCAACATATAATTTTAAGGGTTTGTAATAAGGTTCTTTATATCCAGTACCTAAACAAGTTGGACAATTACTGCGGGTTGACTTCTCATTAACTTCATCCCAGCAGTCCGGACAATGCTCGGCATTCGTTTTTTTAATAAAAGCGAAGCCATAAGTCCCTCCAGAATGTCGCTCCGATTTAAGGTACCATCTATCCCTTCTTACAATCTCTTTTGCATATCCATTTGGTATCTGAAACATATGCAGCATAAAATCTTTTATTTTATAATATCTATATCTGTTATCGCTTTGATCGAATTTGTCGATATATTCACCGTCAGACAAATCTATGGTATCGATAATTTTAAAACCGTCATGTGGAGCTTCGCTTCTTAAAATATCAGCTGTTTCATTGATTGGGGTCCAATGAAGTTTTGCAGCGCCGGGTCTAAATGTTACATACCCATTCATTACCACATATTCCTTCCGAATTCAGAGTGTATTCCGCCCCAACCGGATTGTACACTGATGGCTTCTTTGAAATCTAATAAATCTTGCATCCAGCGTTGGTACATACTCGATGCCATTTGGAAATATTGTTGACCTTTACCTTCCAAACGAACAGAAGTTCCACCCTGGTCCTGATAAGGCATTTCATTTCTAACTTTAAGCAACCCTTTAGATTGTAAAGCTTCTATGATAGCCCCATCGACAATAAGTAACCAATGAGTTTGGGGGAAGTTGTCTAAACCATATGTTGTCGTAGGCGGTTTCATATTGATCCTTGCTAAAGATCTTTTAACATATCTTTCAATTTCTTTAGGAGCATATTCCTCACCGTTATTTCTTTCTAAAAGTATATGATTAAGTTCAGGATAATCTTGTAAAGTTTCCCTGACCTCAGTAACATAATCCATTTTATCAACCTCCCCACTTTAGTTATGCTAATTCTTCAATAATTAATTTTATTTTGTCGTCTTTGTTAAGCTTAGAATAACCACTGATTTCCTTTTCTTTGCAAAGGTCATCAAGATCGGTTGAAGTGAAAGCATCATCTAAAGCTTTCTCATCTAATTCAACTTCTTGGCCGTCGAATTCTACTGTGTTGATTTTTACTTCTACAGTTGAATCAACCTCATCTGCAGCATCTTCTTCAACCTCATCTTTAGCAGCTTCTTCTAAAGTTTTATCGGCTGCTTCTTTAGCAGCGTCTTCAATTTCTTTTTCTTCTTCGGTTGGCTCGTCTACTGGTTCTTCATCTTCATTGTCGACTGGCTCGTCAACCTTTTTTTTCATCGCCAGTTGTTCTGGTCTGAATCTCTTTTGTCTGACTTTTTTGGGTTCTTCAACTTTATCTAAATTAACTATCTTAATTTTACCACCTTTTTCAAGCAACTTCAAACCTTCTGTAAGTGGTGCATCGTCAGTGTTGAAAGTTGGAATATTTGATTTATCTTTGTACTTTTCAACGTTCTTAATTGTATACCCCTGCCATGCTGTGAAACCAAAACCTAAGTATTCAATCCTGTAATTCATTTTTTTCCTCCTTTAGATATTAAAATAGGCGGGCGAATTTACGCCCGCCCTTTGATTAGGATATTATTCTTATATTATTCTATACTATTTATGCTGGGTTCCCGTCGTATAATTCTTCAGCACCAGAAAGCACCATTTTACCTACAGCTTTGTAGTTACCTAAGTTGAATCCTGTGTAGTACCAGGAGCTCATTTTCAGTAGGTCTTTATCTTTCTGCATCCAGAATGTTGGATCTCCCAGAGCAAAAGCACTTCCAAAAAACTGTGGTGAAGTTGCAACGTAAATAACACCTGGTTTAATTACATCACTGTTACTTGTAGTGATGAGTCTTTTTCCACCAATTTTAAGTTGCTCTACACCGTCTTCAATTACTCTAGTGATTAATCCCCCGACTTCTGTATGATTCCAGCTATAAGCATCGTTTAATGTTGAACGGTGCATAATAACTGTGTCTGACTTCAATCTTTCTGTATCAATCATATTGAAAAGTTTTGTGAAGTCATCCTTTTGGAAAGTAGAGTTAGTAGATGCAAGATAGTTACCATTAAGTTTAACAGCACTATTAACGATTTTGAAGAAGTAATCATCTTCCTGCTCCTGCATATCTAATACTACGTTCTGGCGAATGATGTCAGTGATAGGAATGCGGATGTTCTGCAATTCCATTTCATTTTTTTCAAATACTGGAGAAGCGTACTTTAAAAATGGTATGATGAATTTATCACCAGTTATGTATTCTCCGGTAGGTTCACCTCTCATAGTCAGTTTCATAGCATAGGAGTCTGGCTCTCTATCAAGTAACATATACCCTGTATCAGAGTTATCTTGATCAATCTGATATCTTGGATCCTCAGTTGTTACTCTCTCAAAGCTATCTCCAAAGAAGCGTCTCATGACACCTTCTTCACGGAGTTTCATTCTTACATAGTTACTACCAGCAACGCTAGCTTCTTTAATTTTGCTAGGGTCTTCAATAATACTCATAAAGTTTTCGTTGAATTGCTCAACGCTAATGTTATCGAAATTCATTTATGTATTCCTCCTTTTAATTTTAATTTAGTATAATTTTTGGATCTCAATATCTTCTGCGTTTACTGATAGAACTTCAGCAACAGCCATATCTTCTGTATCTCCACCGGCTGTATCTAATACAGCAAGTTTGCCAGGAGTTGCACCAATTTTCATCTTATCTCCAACACTTGGAGTTCCGTCAAAATGTTTAGTATAAGCAGTAACGTTACCTCGTGAAATGGTAACTCCGTCAATAGCTTCGTTATCATACTGGAACTTAAGTTCTAACATTGGGAAAGCAACTTTAGCGCCGGAAGGAGCGATTACAAACTTACCATTTGCATCCTCGGAAAGATATACCCCATCGTGTAATGCATCAGTATCTACTGTATCAGCAAGCTGCACAGTATCCCAGTTATTATTTTCACTACCGAATCTTAATTTAAAGTTTTGATCTTCTCTTAACCATTTTGTTTCCATTTAAATTTCCTCCTTTTAAATTTTATGAATTATTCATTACGAAATCAAAAATGGGGTTCCCTGAATTAGCAGATGCTTTCTTGGAAAGATCCCCTACATCTAATAAAGACTTTTCAGCGACCTTATCCATAACTCTCATTTCGACTTCGAATTCCTCTTCATCCATTGAAGCGAATTTTTCTAACTGTTCAGGGATCTCATCAACAGAGATTTGTTCCATCTTTGCCATTTTAATGAGTTTATTAAAAGCTTTATCCCTTTGTTCATTCTGTCTTTTAATCGAAGCAATCTTTTCTAAACTTTCTTCCTTCTCTCCTTTCAGTTGTTTGATAACTGATGCGGATTTTTTTAAATCGGAAGCAGTTTTAGTTAGTAATTGGGAGATGTTTGCCACCTTTTCATTTCCCCCTTTCTTGAATTCTTTCAATACTTTTTGTTTTTCTTTCTTTCGTTTGTTATCAATATGAGCCTTCAACCCTCCTGCAGCAAGCATTGGTATTGCCATTTTTTTTGCAGTTGATAAAGGTTTAGCTGCTGAATAATCTTTTGCCTTTTTAAAAGTGTCGCCACCTAAAGCAACATTTTTAGTAGTCTCGAAAGCTTTTCCTATACCAGGAGCATTACTTAAGGTTTTACCGAGTGAACGATTTGCATTAGAAATTCCTTTTACTTTATTTAAAACTTGTTGATTGACTTTCCTTTTAGCAATATCTTTAGGTAGTTTATGTTTAAATTGGTTATACTTTGTTGCCCCAGCCTTTAAAGCACTACCTAATATGCTAGAGTTCCCCATCTAAGATTTGGCTCGCAATCTTATCTGATAGTTCTTCTACCATTTCTTCATTACCTTCTTGGCTGAGGAGTTTTTTTCTAAGTTTATTATATTGCTCGTTGCGGACGCCATTTTTAAGTCCGTTCATAGCAATTTCTTTTAGGCGTTGTTTTGACTCATCACTGCTCTCTACAAGCATTTTTCCTCCGACACCCTGTTCATTTATTTTATCGACATCTTCCTTGTTTGCTTCTTTATTAAGTCCGCTGACAACATTGTCTATCTTGGAAGCATTCTTTTCTAATTCAGCAACAAAATTATCAACATCGATATCTTTTTCTTCTACGGAGGCGGTTTTTTCTTTTTTAATCTGTTTCCACAATTCATCTATTCTTTGTTCGTCCATTTACTCCCCCTCCTTAAACGTTATTTACTTCTTCTCCCTGGTCTTCGAAAAACATTTGAATCTCTTTAGGAAGTCCATCTAATGTTTCATACTTCTGAAAGTTATTATCTCTAACAACTCTCGGATTAGAAAGCAGTTGGAAAGAAGCTAACTTTTCAAAAAGCTCTTTCTTTTCTGGTGAAGAAAACTTACCAGAAATAGAAGCAACTTTCTCTTTTTGAGCAGAAGATAACTTTCCTCTTAACTCTTCTTCTACTTCTTCACTTTCTTCATCACCATCATCGGCTTCGTTATCTTCTGTTCCTTCAATCATTTCTTCTGGATCTTTTTCAGCTTTTGGTTTAGTTTTAGCTTTAGCAACCTTTTCTAACGCCCTTGCCATAACTTCTTCAGCTAGAGCATCAACTTCTTCAGAAGCGTTCTTTTCCATTTCTTCTTCTTCAGCAATTTCATTTACTAAATCTTCAAGTGTACCAGCCATAAGGCACCTCCTTAGTTAATAATCTTTTTAATAGCAGTTCCGGCCAGCATATCAACACCTCTACCCAATGATTGCATCGGGGAAGCGGATGTAACAAATATATTTCCAATATTATTTAATGTATCATATTTTTTGTCAATCTCTTTATATCTATTATACAACTGATCGGTATCATTAATCAAATCTGAAGTAGATTTTTTTGGTGATACCATTCGGGCCGCTTCTTTTGTTATAACATTGTCATAATTCATTTGACTTAAAGCTTTTTTAATGGCAATCCAATCATCTTTTGAATTAGTGGCTCCGATACCTAACATAGCAACTAGGTTGGGGTGCTCTTCAAGGAACTTCATTAACTTGGCATCACTGTCAAAACGACCCGCGATATCCGATGCTAAATAAGCAGCAGGTACTCCTGCAAAAACTCGACCACCTAAATTAGATGCGGTCTTTTCAAATTCCTTACCTGCTCTTTTCATCTCACCTAAACCTTTGACGGCGCCAACACTACCGGCGGTCATTACAGGTAATAACCACGGGTGATCTTTGATCTTCTTATCAAGACCTTCTGCATTGTAATCGGGGACTTGATTTAAGTATCTGTTGTATAAAAGACTGCCAGCAATTATTCCAGGTGTTGCCAGTTGTTCTGGTCTGAATCTCTTTTGTCTGACTTCTTTGGGTTCTTCTGCTGCCATCTTAATGAGTCTTGGATATAAATACTCTTTGATTGCTGACCTCTCTTTAACATAAGGTATTCCAACTTTAAAGACGTCAAAGTCTAAATCACCAAATAACGGGTTAAACTTTTTGTTGACTTCTCTTTCTGGAATATCTATATTAAGGATAATGTCGTCAAAGTCATCCGGGTTATGCCCCAACTTATTTAAATATATCCTTTGGAATTCTTCCGGTTTTAAAATGATACCTAAAGTTAAAAGAGAAGTTAATACATCATCAATAGGTTTTTCAGAATAAAAATCCAAAACCTTATCGGAAATGTTTTTTTCTCTTTCTTTGATATCAGAAAAACCCCTCATTAATTTAGCCGCAATCTGTCCGGCATCATTGGAGATAGTTTCACCTGGGATCTCTTTTTCAATATCCGCTTTCTTTTTAAAGCCATTCAATACAGAAGCGACCTTTTTTAATGACTTAGCGGTCCTGTCCGCACCAATGTAGACAAAACTGATATCAAAAAATCTCGGTTTCTTATTTATCATATAAACTTTTCTGCCGTCAGGCAATACTTCACCTTTATGATATTTTATATGATCACAGTAATCGTTGGTAGTCTTGGCGACATTACCACAGATACTGCAAACATCATATGGAACCTTACATCCCATTGAAACATCCCACATCTTATCATTGTCGATGTCTGATGCAATCTTAGGGGCTTTATCCCTATCAATCCTAACAATAAGTTCTACCCTATGCATTCTCGGATTGAAGTGGGCAAACATTATATCCCCTTTAGATTTTTTCGGGTCTTTATTTTTATGATGAGTAAATACATATCCGAATTCTTCGAAGGTCTTATAGTGATCTAATATTTCTTGTTCTTCAAAATAATCAGAGTTAACATTGTCTCCCCAAATCTCACCACTGCTTACAGCAGAAACTAAAACGTAAACGGAGTCTGGGTCAGACTCGATATTATCTTCAATGTAGTTTTTAATCTCATCAGAGATTGTACCAGAAGCCACTTTTTCAAGAGAATCAGAAGGGTCGATCTCCTGTAGTGAAAATTCTTCATCGTTATAATTAAAGTGTATTGTTTTTTCTATCAAGTTGACCCCTCCTTTTATCCATATACTTTTTGTTTAGCTTCTTCGAAAGTCATGTTACTATCTTTCATTGTTTTGGCTAAGTTAACAATTTGGTTTTTATAAGCCACATTCTCTCTGGCCATATCATATCCTGCAGTACCTAAGTTCTCAGATACATCTCTAGCAGAGTTAAGAATGTTGTTAACACCAGAAATTATTCTGTCTTCAGCACCGTTATCTCTTCTATTGAAACTATCCTGGATAGAAGTGACATCTTTAATATTATTAAAGTGCATTGTTCCAGTTCCACCAGCTTCTATTTGTTTCATGAACGATTTGACAGCAATAGGATGCTTGGCTAAATCAGGAGCAGCATCATAAAAGAATTTGAACTGTTGCTTTGACTCTGGATTATCTTCAAATTCCGGGTACCTTCTAATGAAAGCTTCCCAATATTTTTCTTCCTGGTTATTCAATTTGTTTCTAACAGCCTGGTATAAATCTCCGCCACCTTTTGCCCCTAAAGAAACTGCACCGGCTCCAGCCATACTCATACCTAACTTCTTGGCGATATCCTTAATCATTTCTCTATCCTCAGGGGATATACTCATCATTGATTTAAGTTTATCTTTAGCACTGGCTTTTTTACCCAACATACCTCCGAAACGAGCTTCATCATCTAATTTCTGGTTCATTCTTTCATAATAACCTTTTTCAGATTTAAGCTTGTCTCTTTGATATTTATTCATTCTGGCATTTTGGATACCTTTTACAAGTAAACCGGCACCCCCAGCCGCTGCTGCACCTTTAAGTCCTTTTTTCACTGAGGGTTCATTCTTTTTAATATAATTGACGGTGGCATCTGTCGCATCATTTAATCTGCGGAAAAGTTTTTCGGCTTCTTCGTTTTTTAAATTAAAATCAAAAGCCATTTAGCCACCTCCTATTCGATTTCTTCTAATAACTTTTTAGCTTCCTCATCGGACATTCCTTCGATTGTGCTAACTAAATTACCTAGATCTTCGTTTTCTTCTTGCTCTTCCAATTCTGAAATTTTACCTTTAAGTTCTGGGGAAGACTGCGCAGCTTCCTTTAAAATCTCGCCAGCTTCCTCTTCTGTGATGGAATCCAGGAAGTTATTAACTTCTGCTTCTTTAATCATCTCTTCGTTATATACACCAATAGCTTCATCTAACACTTCTGGCTCGATACCTGTTACAGAAGCAATCTTTTGTAAGCCGTCAATGTAGAGTTCTTCAGCTGATGCTTGTTTTTCTTTTTTCTTACCTAAAGCTTTATCTGGTCTTAGTGCGCCCATAACTCCGCCAAAAGCGGCGCCTTGTCCGGCTAATCTTTTTAATTGATTGGCCGAAACATTGCCACCGGTCAACTTAGTACCTAATGCACCTAATCCAGCTGCACCAGCACCTGTAGAAGCTGCACCAACTAGAGCACCTTTACCTCTTTCTTTTAAAGCTTGTTTCTGTTCATCTGATAATTTGTCAGCGAGGGCGGCACCTCCGTAACCTAAACCTAATCCAGCAGCTGCAGCAGTGGCTATTTCCTTTTTAGAAAGTTTGCTATTTATGGGGGATCCCCCTCCTGGTAAAAGACCCGCAACATTCGGGTTAGCAGCAACTTTTTCCATACCTAATTCTGTAATTCTATTAAAATCCATTTATGTATTCCTCCTTAAAAAGAATTTATGCGAGAGTTACCCCTCGCATTTATTTAATTACTCAGTTAAAGCGTCAATGCCAGCTTCAAATAATGCATCAAATGTTTCTTCATCTAATCCATAAGCTGCAGCTGTTTTTTGCTTTTCTTTTCTCTTTTTATTAGCATAAGCACCAGCAGCACCTAATCCAGCTAATCCAGCGGCACCTAATCCAGCTTTACCTTTGTTGTTTTTGAGAGCTTGTAGAGCAGAACTACCAGCGGAACCCAAAGCACCTGCACCAGCTTTAGCAGCGTCGCCAGTAAAGCCGGCTACATTTTTAGCACCTCTAGCAACACTTCTTCCACCTCTTGCTGCCATATTACCTGGATTTTTAAGAGCTTCTTTTAATGCTGCTTTTGTTCCTACACTTTCAGGAGCATTTTTAACAAAGTCATAAACACCTTTGCCTGCAACGCCAGCACCTGCAGCACCAGCACCTCCACCAATCAATGCAGCTAATTGTTTCTTAGACATTCCGCCATTTTCTTGCTCTTCAGCAGCCTTTTCTAAAAAGTCATGCAGTTCCATAGCATCTACACCATGTACTCCAGCTACCTTTTCTAAAGAATCAGCATAATCATTAAGACCTTCCTCATAAGCAACCTTTTCTAAACCTGCTTCTAATACCATATTGATTTCTTCTTGTGTTAAATTCATTTTGTATTCCTCCTTGTTTTTTATTCAGTTAAAGCTTCTAAACCTTTTTCAAATAAATAATTTAAAGTGTTGTCATCGATAGATGCTTCTTTTTTCTTTTTCTTCGGTTGGAGTGCACCTGCCCCCGCCCCTATTAAACTCCCTGCAAGAGAGCCACCTGCTCCAGTTATTGAACTTGCACCGATAGCTTCGCCAACATTAAAATCTGAATCTTTTAAAGCTGAAACTAACATTGGAACTCCGCCAGCAACTCCGCCAGCAATTCCACCTCTCCGACCCCATTTTTTCCATTTAGGATCTTCAACATCTTCTTCGGCAACCTTCTCTAAAAAGTCATGTAAATCCACAGCGTCTACACCATGTACCCCAGCAACTTTTTCTAAAGAGTCAGCATAGTCATTAAGTCCTTCTTCATAAGCAATCTTTTCCAAACCAGCATTTAAAATCATATCTAATTCTTCCTGAGTCATATGTACCTCCTTTTAAGAGTATAATCTAGTTCCGGGGTGCTTTGACTTTTTCACCTCGAAAGGATTATCTGTTTTTTTATTCTTTATCTTATCATAATGCTTTTTACTTTTGCTTTTGGTCTCGCCTACAAGTGATGCAACTTCCATAGTTTTAAGTGGGTGTTTAGCCATCTGCAGGGCAATACCAGCAGCTTTTTCTAAACGTTCGTTCAATTCATCTAATCTCGACTTAATTTTACCATAGCTTGCAACCTTTTGCAAAAACTCATTTTCCTTATCTACAAGAAAATTCACCTCTGATATGTCAGGAATATTTTCTTCTGATGCAGACTTAATTAATTCGTCTGGTGCACCAGCTTTTTTAATGGAATAAGCAACTATCTTAGGGTTGTTATTTTGCAACTTGGATTTAATCAACTTCACTAAGTGTGGTTTCTTTTCCATTAATTTGACTTCTAGATCTGATTTTTCCCTCTGCATATTGCCTATCAATGATTTTAGGTCTTCTATATTAATTGTTTCTTTTTCTTCCTCTTCATCATTAATTGTATAATAGGAATCATCAAAGCTCAAATCCGGACTTTCAGTTTT
>Ga0247721_100063_pt1 | contig 56224 bp, 47 predicted proteins | sample MSEWel2017_08_16_FD_189089 | JGI IMG/M metagenome (GOLD analysis project Ga0247721, IMG submission 189089) | Subsurface sediment microbial communities from gas well in West Virginia, United States - MSEEL Well Study Marcellus 3H_2017_08_16 | ecosystem: Environmental > Terrestrial > Deep...
AACTAACTCTACCCCGGCTTTCATTGATTTAGCAGCCATCATCACTTCGGGTACAAACATATCTCCATCTTTAAATCGCTGACCAACTACCTTCATACCACCAATTAAACCCTTCTTAATGATATCCGTAGGTTCTGCTCCTTCATCAATAGCTGTCTGAGTAAGTTCCGTTACCTCTTCAACATTACCCTTAATTACAGAATTACTTAACTTTTCAAAATCAGCCATTATTCATTCCTCCTTTTGATTTGAGTTATTGATTCCTTTACTTTAAAATTAACTATAATCATAATTTTCAAACTTTTTTAATTATTTTAAGCTTTATTCACCTCTCTTTTTTGAATCTGCAAATATAAAATTTATCTCATAATATTTTAAATGCAAATTCCATGCCATCTTTAGCACTTAATACTAATAAAATAGATTTTTTGCTAAATAGTTGTAATCATAGGAAGTATAACCTGTTATCAAATTCTTATCTTATCATTAAAAGTTCAAAAAATTAAAATTTATATATCAAAATGAGAATTAATCGTGTTTACTTAAAGGTCAAGCCTATTATATCAAGATATATAATAACTATTATCATTTTGAAATAAAATCTCATAATGAGAATGTATTTTTTAGTAAAAATAAAAAAATGACATCTCGCTTTGAGATATCATTCACAAATAAATATTCAGTTATGCTTAACAATAGAGGCTTTAAAGAACTTTTTTCTCTTTTTGAGATTCTATATCGATTTGAGATTCTTCTATGTTAAATTTCTTTAGTTTTCTATATAACGTAGCTCTTCCAATACCTAAAGCTTTAGCTGCTTTCTCTTTGGCTTTACTAGTTATACCAAACTTCTTCAATGCTTCAATAATTGCTCTTTTTTCTAACTCATTAATAGTAGGAATATTAGAAAAATTACTATTTTCTGCTTGATTGCTTTTAATTCTTTTGGGAAGACTTTTTTTCGTAATATATCTAGCAGTTTCAAGATTAACTGCATACTCAATAGTATTCTCTAGCTCACGAACATTTCCAGGCCAAGAATAATTAACTAATTCCCGCTTTACCTCCTCTGTAAAACCTGTAATCTCTTTATTTAACAAATTAGAATACTTCTTCAAAAAAGAATGCAGTAATAAACAGATATCTTCTTCTCGTTCTCTCAATGGTGGTATATAAAATGGAATAACATTCAATCTATAAAACAAATCCTTTCTAAACTCATCTTCTTCAACCATCTTTTCTAAATTCTGATGAGTCGCTGCAATAATTCTTACATCAATATCAATAGATTTAACTCCACCTACTCTTTCTATCTGCTTACTTTCAATCACCTTTAATAATTTAACTTGAAAGTGCAGAGGCATATCTCCAATTTCATCTAAAAAGATCGTCCCTTTATGAGCAATTTCAAATTTTCCAGGCTTTCCTCCCTTTTTAGCTCCAGTAAAGGCTCCTTCTTCATAACCAAATAACTCTGATTCTAATAATGACTCAGGGATAGCAGCACAATTTACATTAACAAAAGCCCCTGAACTTCGATCACTATCTTCATGAATCGCTTTAGCAAACATACTTTTCCCGGTGCCACTTTCGCCACGAATTAAGATTGTTGAATCGGTTCTAGCTACTCGCTGTATCTGTTTTTTAACTTTAATGATCTGATTGCTTGTTCCTTTAATATCATCAAAAGTAGTCTTTTTATTCTCAGCAATAATTTCATTAGCTAACCGCTTCATTTCATCTAATTTTCTAAAAGAAATAGTAGCTCCTAAAACATTACCATTATCTTTAATTAAAGTAACATTACAGATAAGATTAATTTTCGTATTCCCTTTTGTATATTCTGTCTTTATCTCAAAATAATTAGATTCTTCTTCCTCCATATTATTAAACACCTTATCTAAATCTAATTCCGAAAAGAAAGTATTAATATGTTCTCCTACTTGTGCTGAACTGATATTTAGGATTTTTTTAGCTGATTGATTTATATGCGCTATTCTTCCCACAGCATTAGTCGCAATAATTCCCTCATGTACCGAATTAATTACTGCTCTAAATTTATTAGCTATAACTGTAATTCTACTCTTCATCTCTCTTTCTCCTAAACTACTAGCTAAAAATTGTGAAACTTTTCTTAAAAAAGTAATTAAACTTAAACGCTCCTCAATTAAATTTTGACGCTGTTTCTCATTAAAAGCCATTAAGGAAAGAGAACCTATCGTTTCATCTTCGAAATTAATTGGGCACATAATTACAGACCATACTGGACAGTCATCCTTGCAGTTGCTACATAATTCACTGTTCTTAGTATCTTCAACAACTAAAGCTTTATCTGGATTATTGAGTAAATAGTGAGTCATTGACCCCGGTTGGTACTGAGTACTTACCTCTCCTTGATACTTTCCAGTTCCGGCTACTACTTCCAAATCATTATCGATTATCGCCACTTCATAATCTAAAACAGCTGCAAAAGCATCAGCTACTTGCTGAATAAAAGGCTTCACATCTTTTAATTGAACCATATCAAAACCTCCTTTTTATCAAAAAATTATGAATATTCCAAAGAAATTTACCTTACAGTTCAATTTCTACAAATACTTAATAAACTCCTTTATTACCTAAATTTTGATTAATAAGAGTTGAGTAAAACATAAATTTTTTAACTATAAAAAGCTCTTACTTATATCTATTAATATAAGCAAGAGCTAAAGTTAACTTAATCTTTATTATTTTAGATTATCCATGAATTGCCATACCAAATGTATCCTCAGCTGCTTCTAAAACTGATTCTGCTAAAGTTGGATGGGCATGAATTGTATTTACTATATCATTTATAGTTAATTTCTTCTTTACTGCTAAAGCAATTTCATGAATCAAATCAGAAGCATGGGGTCCCATAATATGTCCGCCTAAAATCACTTTACTTTCGGAATCTGCAATAATCTTGACTAATCCTTGTGTTTTATTAAGCGTTACTGCTTTACCATTTCCTTTAAAGAAAAATTTACCGATTTTAACATCCAGGCCTTGTTCCTCAGCCTCCTGAGTATTTATTCCGACACTAGCTACCTCAGGGTGGGTAAAAATAGTATTAGGTACCACTCTATATTCCATCTCTTTCTCTTCACTTAAAATATTCTCAACTGCTACTATCCCTTGTTTAGAAGCCACATGAGCTAATTGAATTTTATTAGTAACATCTCCAATCGCATAAATTCCATTAACTTCTGTCTTTAAATATTCATCAACTGAAATAGCACTGTTTTTAGTCTCTAATCCAATAGCTTCTAAGTTCAATCCACCTACATAAGGCTTTCTGCCAATAGCCAAAAGTGCCATCTCTGCTTCCAAAGTATCACCCTCTACTAAGTTAGCCTCAATTCCTTGTTCAATAGTTTTGATGTCTTTAATCTTAGTTTCCGGTTTAAATTTAATCCTAGCTCTCTTAAAAGCACGAGCTAAATTTTGACTAATCTCTTCATCCTCTGTTGGTAATAATCTAGGCATTACGTCTACAAGAGTAACCTTAACTCCTGCCGTAGCAAAGATTGAAGCAAACTCACACCCAATTACTCCAGCACCTACGATCAACAAACTTTTAGGCAATTCATCTAGATTTAATATTTCCTTACTAGTAACCACTTTATCACCATCATAATTGAAGTCATCTAAAATGATCGGTTGCGAACCAGTAGCAATAATTACATTATCCGCTTTAACGTTAGTAACTTCATCATTACCATCTATCTTTAATAAGTTTTTGCTTTGAAAAGAAGCAGTTCCAGAAATAACATCAATTTCATTCTTCTTCATTAAGTACTCAATACCTTTAACTAACTGACTAACTTTACGATCTTTATTCTTAGAAACACTCTGCCAGTCAATCTCAAAATCATCAACTTTAACACCAAAACGCCGAGCATTTTTAACATTACTTATTACATCACAGGTAGCAGTTAGAGCTTTAGTCGGAATACAACCTCGATTTAAACAGGTTCCACCTAATTCATCTTTCTCAATCAAGCATACATCTGCACCTAATTGAGCAGCCTTAATAGCGGCTACATAACCTCCTGGCCCACCCCCAATAATAGCAATATCATATTCTTGCATGATTTTTTAAGCCTCCTTATAAACTTATAATTCAATCTTATATCCGATCCTTGTAGTTAATAATCTTGTATGACTAATTGCTAACACCAAAAATTTCACAATGCTCTTAATATAATAATTTTTACCAAACTTCACTATCGCCTATTTAATTTCCTCATCCTTAACCTTAGCCTTAACCTGCATTTTTCTGGGCTTCACTGTCTCGCCCAGCCTACAAGTCAAGGCTGGGCGCAAGCCTATGTTAAACTCTACTTCTAATTCAAAAGCTCTTTTCTGGGCTTCACTGTCAACTGTCAACTATCAACTGTCAACTAATACACCCTATCTTTTATAATTCCATTCCTTACTATTATACTTTTTTTCTGCTAGCTCTTGAGCTAATTTTAACTCTTTATCAGTTAGCCTACCTTCTTCTAAAGTAATATCTAGTCCTTTTTCCATACCTTTTTTAAAAGCGTCTATTAAACCTTCTAAATTAAACTTCTTTCCACTAGCTTCATGAATAGTAGTCGCTTTTTTAGTAAATATCTCTTTAAATCTTTTCCTTCTTCTTTCATTTTTAAAATTAAGAAGAGAGAATAATTTATCTATATCTTGAGTATGAAGTATTGAGCCGTGCTGCAAGATGACTCCATCTCTTCTTGTTTGAGCACTACCAACTATTTTTTTATCATCAACTGTTATTTCATACCAAGATGGGGCATCAAAGCAAGCTGCACTCTGACTCTTTTCTTTCTTCTCTTTATCAGCTAAAGATATCATTTCAGCATTAACCCCTAATTCTTGTAATCCAGCTAGCAATCCTTGACTAATTATCTTATAAGATTCAATTACCGAATCTGGCAAAAAGTCAAATTCTTCAGCAATTAATAAGCTATAAGTTAATTCATCATCATGTAAAACTGCTCTTCCTCCGGTTAAACGTCGAACAATATCTATTCCTTCTTCTTCACAAGCAACAGTATTCACCTCTTGCTCTAAACTCTGAAAATAACCTAAAGAAATAGCTGCTGGCTCCCACCCATAAAACCTAATAGTCGGAGGAGCTTCACCAGCTTTAATACTTTCCATTACAGCTTCGTCTAAAGCCATATTCATTGCCCCATCAGAATAACCGGTATATAATAAACGCCATTTCATTTTACTCATTATTAAACACCAACTGACTTTCATTTACCGCCTCTTCTATTTCTTCAAATTCTAATGAACGAGGATAATTATAAATAATACCACCTGGTTTTTCATTATAATAAGGCCGATTACAATCGGGACAGCCTATTGTTTCAAACGCTTTACCATCACTTAACAACTGTTTTAGCTCTTCATTCTGTATATCAATATTAATTAACTTGCCGTTACTAAAAATAAAGTTATTTAATTTGAAATTATGCTTATAAATTAAATAATTAGCTATTTGAACCCGTCGATACTTGCCTATGTCTGGACGTGGATGATCGGCTAACTTAGTTCCTGATAAAGGAGTAAAAGCAAAAATACCCGTTTTTACTTTTAATTCTTTCAATTCAACTAATAATTTTATTATTTCTGCCTCGTTTTCTCCTAGACCAACAATTATATGAGTAGAAATTTTCCCTGGAAATTTTTTAGCTGCTCTAATCAATAGTTGATACCTTTCGTAATAAGAACCACCTTTAATCTCCTGATATTTAACAGGACTAACTACATCTAAAGCAATATTAACTCTATCAGCACCTGCAGATAATAATTCTTTAACTTCTGCTAAAGAATTAACTTTTTTAGAAACGCAAGTTGGTAGACCTACTTTTTCTTTTAACTGTCTTAAAAAATCAACTGATAATTTCTTTTCTGATGGAGTGTCTACTACTTGTATGCAGGTTCTTTTTAACTTATTATCCTTAGCTGCCAAAGATAAATTATCAATAATATCTTCTTGCTTAAATTTCTGCCATCTAATTCTTGATAAGTTATCTTTATCTGTATCACTATTAGTAGCTTGAGCACAAAAACTACAATCATTACTACACCCTTCTCCAGCCATTAAATAAGCAGTAGTAGGAGGAGCATCGGTCTTTAACCTCTTCATTCCTAGCACATGAGCCGTTCCGGCTGATAATTTAATCATAAAATACAACACTCCTCTCCTTTTTTTATTTCCAACCCTAATTCTTCTGCTTTTTTAATACCAAAGCTCGTAGGAACTACTACTTTATTTACCCCGGCTGCCACAGCATAATAATCCAGTTCAGCTCGATATCTACCTTTAGGCCGCATACAACCAAGATGAATTGGGATATCAGGAAAATTTATCCTAGCTGTAGTCAAAACCTCGATAACTTCTTCTAAAATTGGTGGACTACAGTTTTCATATCTTGTGTCCTTAGTAGGAATAAATACAATAAAGACTAAGCCCTCTGCCCCTAATTCTTTTAAAATTTCTAAAGCTCTATATTCTCCTGCAATCTCTCCACCTTTTAAACCAATACAGATATGAGGTAGAACGGTCATCTCTTTTCTTAAATTTTGGTAAGCGTTAATATAGTCGTCTACTGTTCTATTTAAACCATAAACCTCTTTAATTGTTTCTTGGTCTGCTATGAAATCAAAAGAAACTGAATCTGCTATTTGACTAATTTTAGGAATCTCTTCTCTATCTACTAAGCCTACATGCATATTAAGCTTCTTATCATTACTAACATACTTTAGTTCTTCTAAATGAGCATCAAAATCTATCTTTCCACTAGGATCGCAACCACCGCTAATTAAACAACTAGAATATTCATTTCTCTCTTGTTTAGCTAAAGATTCTAAAGACTCCATATGTTCTAGATAATGGCCCCCACAATGGGCGCAGTCCAGATGACACTGATTTCCGGTTAAGCTAACCGGCTTAGTCTCGGTTGGATAATCAAATTGAATGCAAGGTGGGAAGTTCTCTTTACGAACTTCCCAAGCCTCTTTCACTTTCTTTTGTAAAGCAGAAGTTATTCTTCTGATTTCCATCGTAACTTTGGCTTTCTAGCAGCAGTAGCTTCATCTAGCCTACTTACTACTGTATTATGTGGAGCTTTCTGGACTACTTCTGGATTTTCTTCTGCCTCTTTAGCTATCTGAATCATAGTATCTATAAATTGATTTAATGTTTCAACAGTCTCTGTTTCTGTTGGCTCTACCATTAACGCTTCTTCTACAATTAATGGGAAATAGATAGTCGGTGGATGCACTTCAAAATCTAATAGTCTCTTAGCAATATCTAAAGTAGCAACCTTACCTTCTTTTTGACGCTTACCAGAAAGAACAAATTCGTGTTTGCAAACCCTATCATACGGTAACTCATAATATTCTTTTAACTTTTCTTTTAAATAATTAGCATTTAAAACAGCATCTTCACTAACTCTTTCTACTCCTTTAGCTCCTAGAGCTAATAAGTAAGCATAGGCTTTAACTACTACTCCAAAATTACCATAATAAGAACGTACTTTCCCAATTGAATTTGGCATATCATAGTTGAAGTAATATTTATCCTCTTCTTTTTCTACTAAAGGCTTCGGTAAAAATTCGACTAATTCTTCTTTAACACCTACTGGCCCAGAACCCGGACCTCCTCCACCGTGTGGCGTTCCAAAAGTTTTATGAAGATTTAGGTGAATTACATCAAACCCCATATCTCCCGGTCGCGATTTACCCATGATAGCATTAGCATTAGCTCCATCATAATAGAGTAATCCTCCCACATCATGAACTATTTCAGCCATTTCTGTAATATCTTCTTCAAATAACCCTAAAGTATTTGGATTAGTTAGCATCAGTCCAGCAGTTTTTTCACTAACTACTTCTTTTAAAGCATCAATATCAACTAAACCTTTTTTATTAGATTTAACCTCTACCACTTTAAAGCCAACCATAGACGCACTAGCTGGGTTTGTTCCGTGAGCTGAATCCGGCACAATTACTTCTGTCTTTTCAGTTGCACCTTGCTTTTTTAAATAGGACTTAATAATCATTAATCCCGTTAATTCACCATGTGCTCCAGCAGCCGGCTGCATAGTAAAGCGGTCCATACCGGTAATCTCCGATAACTTTCGATCCATGTCATAAATTAATTCTAAGTTACCCTGCACCATACCTTCCGGCTGTAAAGGATGAGTATTAGTAAACCCAGAATATCTAACTACATCTTCATTTACTTTAGCATTATACTTCATAGTACAGGATCCTAAAGGATAGAATCCACTATCTACACCATGATTTCTAGTTGACAATTCTGTAAAATGTCTCACTGCTTCTAATTCACTAACCTCTGGTAGTGCTGGTTCCTCTTTTCGTAAGTAATCAGCTGGAATTTCATCTTCAATATTCATATCACTAAATTCATCTTCGGGGAGAGAAAAGCCAACTCTACCTTCTTTGCCTAAATCAAAAATCAACTCTTTTCCCTTTCTCATTTGATCCCCTCCAATCTTTTTGCTAATTTATCAACCTCTTCTTTAGTTCGTTTTTCAGTTACAGCTAATAACATAGTATTACTTAATTGACTATAATCGTTTCCTAAATCATAGCCACCAACTATTTTATCCTCCAGCAATTCCTGATTTATTTCAGAAACTGATGCCTCCGTTTTAATGGCAAACTCTTTAAAGAACGGACCATCAAATGCTAATTCATAACCATCTAGCTTAGCTATCCTTTCAGCTGCATAATGAGCTTTCTTTAATGACTGCTTTGCTACTTCTTTTAAACCTTTTTTGCCCATCAATGTTAGATATACCGTAGCAGCTAATGCATTTAATGCTTGATTAGAACAGATATTAGAAGTTGCCCGTTCACGGCGAATATGTTGTTCTCGTGTCTGTAAAGTCAAAACAAAGCCACGATTACCTTCATCATCTACTGTTTCTCCTACAACTCGCCCTGGGATTCTTCTCATATTACGCTTAGTAGTAGCGAAGAATCCAAAATGTGGTCCACCAAAACTCTGTGGATTGCCTAAGCCTTGACCCTCACCAACAACAATATCTGCCCCTAAGTTACCTGGTGCTTCTAAAATAGCTAATGAAATAGGGTCAGCAACTACTACAAATAAAGCATCTACATCATGGGCCAAATCTGCTAATTGAGCTAAATCTTCTAATTGACCAAAGAAGTTAGGATTCTGTACAATCACCGAAGCTGTCTCTTCAGTAATAACTTCTTTTAACTTATCATGGTCTGTAACTCCTTGATTAAAATCTACTTCCTTTAGAACCAAGTCAGCAGCGCTACAATATGTTACTAATACTTCTCTGATTTCAGGACTAACAGTAGTCGAAACTACAATCTCCTTTCTACGCCGTTTAACAGCCGTAGACATTAAAGCAGCCTCAGCCGTAGCACTAGCTCCATCGTACATAGAAGCGTTAGCAACATCTAAACCAGTCAACTCACAGATCATTGTTTGATATTCAAAGATAGCTTGAAGGTAACCTTGACTAATCTCTGGCTGATAAGGAGTATAAGCAGTATAAAACTCAGACCTCAAAAGGATATGATCAACAACACTTGGAATATAGTGGTCATAAAATCCTGCCCCTAAAAAGGAAGTATATTCACTTAAGTCTTGGTTCTTACCGCTTAATTCCTCCATTCTTCTCTTAATTTCTAATTCTGAAAGGGGTTGGCCAAGATCTAATTCTCGTTCTAGCTTGACTTCATCGGGAATGTCTGTAAATAGCTCATCAATAGAATCAATCCCAATCCCCGCTAATAGTTCCTCGCGTTCTTCTTTAGTATGAGGTAAATAGGGAAACATTTTTTATTCCTCCTCTTCTTCACAGAATTTTTTATATTCTTCTGCTGTCATTAAATCATCTAACTCTCCTTCATCAGCTAATTTAACCGCTATCATCCAATTTTCATAAGGTGCTTCATTTAGCTTCTGGGGATTATCATATAGATCTTCATTAATCTCTAAGACTTCACCGCTAACTGGAGTATACAGGTCTGCTACTGCTTTAACTGACTCAATTACTCCTACTGATTCCTCTGCTTCGTACTCCTCTCCCTCCATAGGAAACTCAACAAAAACAATGTCTCCTAGCGCATTCTGAGCATAATCAGCAATACCAACATACACCTTGTCTCCTTCTACTCTTACCCACTCATGATCCTCTGAATAATACAAACCTTCTAAAATTTCCATTAGTTATCCCTCCATTTTAATTTTTAACACAGCTTACTTAGCTCCTTTGACACAAATCTTTCACAAGACTATACACAAGACTTTTTAGTTTCAAAAATCAGTACCAATTGAATCTTAGTCTTAATCTTATTTTTTAGTCTGTGTCTTGTCTGTGTTAGTCTGTGTCTAATTTTATTACTTTATTTTTCTCTCCTATAAAACGGTAATGCAACCACTTTTGCTTTACATTTCCTGCGCCTAATCTGCACTTCAATCTCAGTTCCTTCCTCAGCATATTCTGTTTTAACATAACCTAACCCAACATTCTTATCCAAAGTTGGGGCATAAGAACCAGTAGTTACTACTCCAATTTTTTCGTCATCTTTCAATAAATCATAACCATCTCTTGGTATTCCTCTATCAATCATCTCTAAACCTACTAATTTTCGTTGATAACCATTAGCTTCAATCTCTTTTAAGGCGTCTTGACCAATAAATTCTTCCTCTTTATCTAAAGCAACGAAATATCTTAAACCTGCTTCTAATGGATTCTTCTCTTTTCCTATCTCATGTCCATATAAAGGAAGATTAGCCTCAAAACGCAAAGTATCTCTAGCTCCTAAACCAACTGGCACAACTCCTTTATCTTGACCAGCATCTAAGATTGCATTCCAAATTTTTTCAATACCTTCATTAGCAGTATATATCTCAAAACCATCTTCTCCAGTATATCCAGTTCGTGAGACGATTGCTTCTACTCCAGCAATTTCTACACTATCTTCAAACCAAAAGTATTTTATAGTACTTAAATCAAAATCCGTTAATTCTTGCAGCACTTCTTCGGCTAATGGCCCTTGTAATGCCACTTCTGCTATCTCATCAGATTGATTAACAACTCTTACTCCTTGCTCTTCTTTGTCCTTAATCCATTTGTAATCCTTATCAGTATTAGATGCATTAACTACTAATAAATAATCGTCTTCATTATAACGATAAACTAATAAATCATCTACAACTCCTCCATCTGGATAACACATCATAGTGTATTGGACTTGATTATCCTCTATTTCAGATAAATCATTAACTAATAATTTCTGCAAAAATTTTAATGCATCTTCCCCGCTAACTCTAATCTCTCCCATGTGCGAAACATCAAAAATCCCTGCTTGATTTCTAACTGCTTGGTGTTCAGCAATGACTCCACTATATTGAACCGGCATTTCCCAACCGCCGAATTCAACTATTTTTCCTTCAGTATCAACATGTGATTGATAAAGAGGCGTTCTCTTTAAATTATCACTCACTATCTAATCCCTCCTTTTAAATTCTGAAAGATTCTCATTAATATTTTACTTTAAAACTCCTATTATTACTCCTCCCTTCTTTAATTATTCAAAACATTAAGATAATTAAGATATTGTAATTTGCACTAATAGATCATTAATAAAAGAAGAGGGAGACAAGATTAGTTCAGTCAGCTAATCTTTCCCCCCTCTGTTCTAATTATACAAAAGAGGGAAGCAGAAATTAATATAACTTATTAATCTCAAACTCCCCTCTGTTCTAATTAAAAAAGGAGAGCAAAAGTTAACATACTCGTTAACTTTATACTCTCCTCTGTCCTAAGATAATTAGTCCAAAGCCCGTCCTTTTAAAGTCCTTTTGCCTGAGAGTTTAAAAAGACGTTAATCTTTCTTGCCCCTTCGGCGCCTAATTTAAAATTAGGTCTCTCCCTTAAAAGTCATCCGGCCTTTCTTTATTTAATTTTCAACCTATATGTAACAGTTTATTCTTTAATACCAATAATGTTCCTGACTATATTATATATTATTATATACTTTAGTTAATAATTCCTTCTTTTTTATAATTTTTTATTATTCTTTAATATCCTACGATATATTTAGAACTTAATTAATTATAATCAATTTTAATCAGTAATCTTACTCTTGGTTATATCTTCAATTTGAAATGCTAACTTTTCACCCTTTCCTATATTCCTCACTACTCTTGTCCGCTTATCCCTAATTCTACTAATATCTCTCTTAATTTATCCATTGTATCATAACGACTCCATTGATTAAATGAAGGATGTGGTATACTTGAAATAATCCTTTTACCTGCAATAATTTCTTCATCGCTAATTAAATTTAAATAAGTTTCTGCTAGTTTACCACAAGGAACAATGTATTTTATTCTTGGATATTCTTTTAAAGTGGAAACTAAACGCTCCTTAAAATCATTAAGAACAATCTTCTTAACTTGATTCCAGTCTTGCTTATTATGTTTTTTAGTTTTATAATTCACTCGTAACTTTTCTAATATTTCTACTATATCTTGCTCAGACGAAGTCAAATCATATGCCTTTAAGCCTCCAACTTGCATCGGTGCTGGAGATACATTCAATATGCCAAATTTTCTTAAATCATCATATTCTGTCTCATATTTCCCCGACTGACTAACAATCTTACCAAAAGCATCATTGCTACCTTTATCATAGATAAATCTTGTCATATCCAATCCTGAACTACCAGCTACAGGATAACCATATTTCATCTCTTGGGTATGTGGTGACTCTAAAATAAATAAGATAACTGATTCTTCATGAAGCACATCTTCAATACGATATTTTTTAAGATAGTCTTTTGTAATTTCAATTATATCCTCCATAATTATACCTCCTCGTATAATATAGTTAAGACATTTATAATTAAAAACAAATTTACTCTTGATTTTTAGGCTAAAACTTCCTAGACTTATATTATTAGGTTGGGTAAATAACTTATCCTCCGTGCAGCTTGACTGCTATTAAAGTCTGTTACTTCCAGTTTTGTACTTTAACTTCTTACCCCTACCGTGAGAGTGTTTAGGTGTGAGACTAAGGGCAGCAGATTGGTCTCGTTTAAAACACTTAAACTTCATCTCTAATAGAAGCGAGGCTGAAGTTGGTATGAAAACTAGGGAGTCTAGCCAACTTATTTAAACTAATTCAAATTCCTTGGGAGGTTTTAATTATGAATAATAACACTTTATACGTAGGTTGTGATGTCAGTTCTGATGATAATTATTTCTGCTTTTTACTTGATGATGGTACTAAATTATCTACTAAACGTTTTGCTAATAATAAATCAGGTGCTAGTAAGTTAGTTGAGCTTATGCTTCAATATCTAAAAGATAATAATTTAGATTCACTAGTATTTGGAGTTGAAGCTACTTCTAATTATCATTTCCATTTGCTTAATTTCATTGCTTATAATGAATTACTTACAAGCTATGAAGTTAAAGTTTATCAACTAAATGCTAAGTTAATTAGAAACTTTAAAGAAGCTTACCCTGATAAGAGCAAAACTGATAAGTATGATGCTTTCATCATTGCTGACAAGCTACGTTTTGGTCGTCTCCCAGAGGAATATAAGCCTTTTAATGAATATGAACCTCTTAAAAGACTTACTAGAACAAGGTTTCATCTTGCTGAAAACCTTAAAAGAGAAATGAACTACTTTATTTCTAATTTATTTTTAAAGTTTAGTGAGTACAAAAAGTTACCTTTTTCTAATACCTTCGGTGCTACTTCCGTAGCTTTATTTACTGAGTTTGATGTCGAAGAGATTGCTGATCTTTCTGTGCAAGAACTTATTGATTTTTTAGTTGAAAAAGGTAAAAACCGTTTTTCTGATCCCGAAGGTTATGCTAAAGAGATCAAAAGACTTGCACGTAATTGTTATAATCTTGATCGTGATATTGAAGATGCTGTCAATTTAACTTTAGAGACATCTTTAGAAACGATCAAGAGTTTAAAAAGTAGTTTAAAACGTGTTAACAAAGCTATTAAACGTGAAATATCTAAGTTCCAACAGACTCTTGACTCTATACCTGGTATTGGTGATATTTTTACTGCCGGTATTATTGCTGAAATTGGTGATATTTCTAATTTTGCTAATGAAAGCAAATTAGCTAAATACGCTGGATTAGTTTGGAATCATAAACAGTCTAATAACTACGAAAGTGATGAAACATCTATGAGTAAATATGGTAATAAATATCTTAGATATTATTTAATCCAGGCTGCCAATTCAGTTAAAAATCACTGTCAAGAGTACAAAGATTATTACTGGAAAAAATATAATGAATCAACCAAACACAAGCATAAGAGATCATTAGTTTTGAGTGCTAGAAAGCTGGTCAGGCTTATTTTCGTTCTGCTGCGCGATAATAAACTCTATGACCCCTCTAGATATCTCAAAACGGCTGGAGGTGATCCTCACGCCTAAATTATTGACTTTTAGAGAATAGTCATTAAAGAATCTCTCTAAAGATAAGTCTATTAAATTTTCATCCAGATTTAATAACTTATTTTTAGTAATCTGATAGCTAGCTATCAACCTGTTAAAATTACTTAATTTAACAGGTATGGGTGAACTATGCCTAATTTTAGGCAAATACTAGGGGAAATATATTTTAAATTTTTCCTTGACATATTACCCTACCACTTGCAACCAATTAATAATTAAGGATCTTGCTTAATTAACAATTCTTCACTATTCTTTAAATGCTTCAATCAGAACTGGTCCTCGAGAAGCATTTGGATAATCTACTCCTAATAAATAACTAATCGTTGGAGCAACTGATACAATACTATGTCTATCAGTAACTTTGTAACCTTGCTTAACTTGTGCCCCCCGAATAATAAACGGCACATACCTTTCGCCCTCATCTAAATGACCATGTGCACCAATGCCCCGACTTTGCCCATGATCAGCAGCAATAATTAAGGTAGTGTCATCCATATAGCCTTCTGCTGTTAACCATTTTACAAAACCTTCAATATGTCTGTCAGCTTCTTCAATCTTTTCGAGATATTCAGAGTAATGAGTACCACGACTATGACCTGTCTGATCAACACTAATTAGCTGTGTAATTAATAATTCAGGATCCTCTTGCTTCATAATCCTTTTAGCCCGCCTAATTATATTAGCATCTGCCTCATCATTATCCATTACTGCTGTTATTGCTTCTACATCTTCCTCACCAAAAGCATCAATTAAATGAGCAATTCCTAATAACTTACCTTTCTTATCTTTTTCTCTTAACTTATCAAAGATGCTCTCAGTCTTAATTCCTAAATCTAAGACTAGATTACTTTTGATCCCATGCTCCAAAGGATAAGTTCCAGTAAATAACGAAGAAAAGCAGGTTACTGTTCTAGCAGGATAAATCGTCTCCATCTGAGTATACTCGGTTCCTTTTTTTAGTAGTTGATCAATAAAAGGAGTATCAGCTTCAGCTAATTTATCCTTACGACAGCCATCAATGATAATCATAATAACTCGGTCAGTAATCTTCTCCTTAACTTCGACATTATTAGTTAATTCTTGATACTGCTCTGGCTTCCAATTGAACAAACTCTTATGTACTATGACTGCTAATAAGATTGTCCCAATAAAAAAGAAACTATAATTATTCAATAGTTCTGATGCTTGTATCTCCCCTGTTAATTTCAAATATAGATAGTTTAAACTTAGTAATGTAACTATAGTCTTAGGAACTTGTTCCTGAAAGTTCCCACTAGTAGAGTCACTATGTTCTAAAACTAATTTCCAAAAGCGAGTAAAGTTAGTTAAAGTAGTACCAATTCTTAAGTGATAATAGATTGTACCCCAAAAAATAACTGTAAAGAATAAATAAATTCCCAAATCAAATAAGACCAAATTCCAATTCCAATAGTTTAAAGTAGTTATAAAGATTAAAACTGGTAACCATAAAAAACTACGTAAGTGAAGCGGAAAGTCATAACGAATATAAGTAATCAATAATGGCAAATTCAAAATTACAGAAAATAACGCAGCCTTCCAAAATCCTATGCTCCCCCAAGCCTTTACATGATACATTAAGAATATAACGATTGAAAAGATAGGATAAAATGATTTCCCTTCATTTAATAGATTCCAACATCTAGCTGCCCAAACTTCAAATTGTGATGCTTCTTTCATCATATCTCCTTCCTAACCTATGACCTTTTCTTTAAATCTGACTATATCTACTAATTTAACTGATTCACGTAAGGTAAAGATTCCGCCAATCAAATAAGAATAGATAAACTTTAGACTATGAGTTAAAACAGCAATAGATAAAGCTAATTCCAAATCTACTCCATATAATCCTAAAATAAAAGCCATACTAGCTTCATAAGTTCCGACGCCTCCAGGAGTAATATGGAATACTTGGGTCATAATTGTAAAACTATTAACAACTACTAAAGGAACTAAACCTAAATCCAAACCTAAAGCACTAACCACTACCATAATAGCACTTACCTCTAAAATCCAACTAGGAATTGTAATTAGTACTGCCTTAACTAGTTGTTTAAAGCTTATCTCCTTAAATGCTTGTTGCAACTGCAATAAATAATCGAATAACTTATTTTGAATTTTAGAAATTAAACTCCAACGACTAAATATAAGTATTCCTATTAAAATACTCGTGATTAAGATCAAAGGAAGTAGTAGTAATTTCCAATTAAAGCTGATATAACTAATCGATAATAAACTAAATATCATTACATTAATTATTAGTGAAATTATATCTATAACTCTGCTATATACTACTGTAGAGGTCGCTTTTGCAACCGAGTAATCCCTTCTGTGTAAAAGATATATTTTTGCCACTTCACCCATTTTAGCAGGAAATATATGGTTAACCAGTAAGGAGACCATTTGTAAAGAAAATAAATCCTTTGTCTCCATATTTCTTTTTTTAAATAACTCTAACCAAGCTATTGATCTTAACCAGAATGCTAAAGAATACCCTAAACCAAAGATTAATAGTAATTTAGGATTAAATAATAATTTACCTGCTTTAAGTATCTCATCTAAATTCAATTATCTCACCTATTTCTATTGATACAAAAAACTACACAAAATTATGACGCGAAAAGCCCCGCTACATATTTAGAACTTGGTTTAGAAACAATATTTTCAGTAACGCCTTGCTGGATAATATCCCCATCCTTTAAGACTACTATTTTATCAGCTATATCTATAGCATCATCTTTATCATGAGAAACAAAGACCGAAGTTATTCCTGTCTTCTTAATAATCCCTTTTAATTCTTGTCTGATCCTGGATTGTAAATTAGCATCAAGATTACTAAATGGTTCATCCATTAATATTAACCATGGGTCGATTGCTAAAGCTCGAACTAAAGCTACTCGTTGTTGCTGTCCTCCACTAATTTGATGCGGATAACGTTCTCTTAACTCTTCCAAACCGATCAATTTTAATAATTCTTGTAACCTCTGTTCTTTGTATCCTTTCTCCTTATTTCTCACACCAAATAATATATTCTCTGCTACTGTCATATGGGGAAATAAGGCATAGTCCTGAAATAAAACCCCTATTTCTCTTTCTTCAGGATAGACAAAAGTACTTTCATTAACCATTACCTCATCATCAATCTTAATAATACCTTTATGTGGTACCTCAAGCCCAGCAATTAATCTTAAAACTGTGCTCTTACCGCTGCCACTCTCTCCTAAAATACAGACTATATCACCTTTTTCTATATCTAAATTAAAGTTTTTAAGGACATATTCATCGGAATTTTTATATCTAAAATCTAAATCTTTAATTTGAACGAGCATTTTTACCCCCCTTACTTCCAACTGTATTAATACGATATATAGCAATGCCACAAACTAAAATTATAATCATAGATGAGATAGCAGCTTCATGTATCATCTCATTTCCTGCATATTCGAAGGCCTTACTAGCTAATGTGTCAAAATTAAAGGGTCTTAAAATCAACGTCAAAGGTAGTTCCTTTAATACTTCAATAAGCACAAGCAAGAACCCACTCTTAACTGCAGGTTTAATCATAGGTAAGTCGACTTTAAAGAAGGTCTCAGTTATTCCAACACCAAGAGTTCGTGATGCTTCAAAGAAACTACTACCTACTCTATCAAATCCTGATTCGACAGAATTATAGCCTATACCTAAGAACCTTATTATATAAGCAAAGATAAGCATTATTATGCTCGACTTTAAGACTAATCCACTTGTGCCAAGATCCAATAACTTATATATGACTTCTATCTGATTATCTAAAGTGATAAAGAATGTTAAAATTCCAATGGCTATAACAGCTCCTGGAATTGAATAACCAAGAATTGCAATCTTCGAATATATTTTTGAAATTATATTATCATTAATTCTTACTGTATTGGCAATAATGACCGCTATAATAATGATAAGTGCAGAAGCAAGTAAAGCTACAAACAAAGAATTAATAGCAAAGAGTATAAATTCCATATCTAATACATCATCATAACTTAACCAACTCCAATGAAGTAACTGCAATGTAGGAATTAAAAATCCAATACTAAAAACTGAAAAACAGAATCCAGAAGTCATGAAAGCCTTGATTCCTGATAACTTTTTTCTAGAAATAGGCCTTATCTTAGTAGTACTATAGCTAAATCGCTTACCACCTCGAGAGAATTTCTCTACTAGCAACACACCAAAAACAAACGCCATCAGTAAAGCAGATAATCTAATTGCAGAATTTGCATCTCCCATCGCAAACCATGTCTTAAAAATTGCTGTACTAAAAGTTGGTATCCCAAAATATTTTACAACTCCATAATCATTTAGAACTTCTAAAATTACTAAGCTACTTCCAGCAACAATAGCTCCTTTAGAAACCGGTAAAATAACATACCAAAACGTTTCAAAATAACTTCTACCTAAAGTCCTTGAAGCTTCCACTAAAGAAGCAGATTGCTTTGATAGAAATGACCTGGTTATGATATAGACATAAGGAAACAAAAAGATGGTATAGATGAATATTGCACCAGGCATAGTCATAATATCAAAATAAGATGGATTAACATCGACACCAAAGCCTCTTAAGGTCGTTTGAATAACTCCGGTATAATTCAATAATCCATTATATGTATAGGCACCAATATAAGGAGATATTGCTAAAGGCAGCACTAGCGCCCATTTAAAAAAATCACGAAAAGGAAACTCAAACTGACTAATAAGCCACGCTAATGTCAAACCTATTAAAATAGAAAGAACACCTGTAAATGAAATAAGAATCGTTGAATTCACTATATAATCTTTTAAAAGATACTTCTGTATATGCTCCCAATTATCTGTTACTGGATTAAATATATTCAATAAGATATTAATATTTGGAATTAAAATAAAGAGTATAATGATAAAACTTGAAATAGACCATATATTGAATAACGACTTCAAATTTCTTCTTTTCAACAAATAGAATCACCTACCTCTTATCTGGAAGCGGTCAATTAATTGACTGCTTCCATTAAACTTAATTAATATCTTAATTACTGCCATCCTACTTCATTAAAGATCTCGACTGCTCTTTGATTATATTTTCCTAGTTTAGCTAAGTTAATATCTTGTGCTTCAAATCTACCCCATGATTTTAATAGAGGTGCCGGTTCTACATTTGGATTAACAGGATATTCATAATTAGCACTAGCAAAGAATTTTTGTGCTGCTTCACTTGATAAGAATTCCATTAATTTAATAGCATTCTCCTTATTCTTAGCATGCTTAGTAAGACCAATTCCACTTATATTGATATGAGTCTTGTCAGGAAAAAAGACTCCCAATCGTTTAGCTAACTTTACTTCTTGTGGATCTGATGAATTCAACATTCTTCCCAGATAGTAAGTATTCATAATTGTTAAATCACCAACACCTGAAGCTACTGCTATAGCCTGTGCTGTATCATTACCTTTGGGTCTTCTTGCCATATTATTTACAATTCCCGCTGCCCAATCTCTAGCAAACTCTTCTCCTTCTAAGGCGATAAATGAAGCTAATAAAGACTGATTATAGATATTCAATGAAGTTCTTGCTAATATTCTTCCTCTCCATCTATCATCTGTTAAATCTGCATATGTAGATAATGCTGACTCATCTACCCTATTCTTAGCATAAACTATAATTCTAGCGCGAACAGTCAAGCCGAACCAATAATTTTCTTTATCCCTTAAATTAGCTGGTATATTATTAAATAATATATCACTCTTAACCGATTGTAATAAACCTTTTTCCTTAGCACGGTACAATCTACCAGCATCAGCTGTAATTAATAGATCAGCCGGTGTATCTTCTCCCTCTCTTTCGATTCTTTCGATTAACTCATCTGAAGTACCTTTCAAAACATTCACTTTAATACCTGTCTTCTCTTCAAACTTTTCAAGTAACTTTTCATCAGCTTCATAATGTCTGTTAGTATAAAGATTAACTTCTCCCTTATCCGAACCAAAGAAAGCATCAAAAAAACCAGCCGAAGCTGTAGAAACAGTAGCAATACTCAAAACTAAAGCTACAGTTAAAATAAATAATGACTTTTTCATTTTAATAGTAATCTCCTCCTAAAATCTTATTGATAATGATTTTCATAATTGTCTGTAAGTAATTATAATGAAAATCACTCTCACTGTCAAGGTTAATTTTCAATTATTAATTAAAAATACCATTTGAGCTAATTTGTTTTATTTTTAATCATAGGCCTGAATATAATCATAAATTCCTTCCTGACCTTTGTAAAGAATCACTTTATTATATACAGGATACAATAGTTTATCTTTCTCCCATTGCTTAATGGGCTGCAAATATTTTTTTAGATCACTTTCTTGACTAATTAAACTATTATATACTGCATTAGTCATTAAAATGTTCTTTGGCTTATTAGGCAATGATAATAGCTTAACATAAAAGTCCTCCACTCTCCTAACTCGGCCAACTATAAATTCCGGATGATAATAATCAATTACCCGCTCCTCTTCAAACGTATAAACTATAGTCTCAGTAGAATCAAAGTTTTTGTTCAAATAATGGCTTAATTTTATCACCGGAGGAGAACTCTTATTGTAAGTTCCTATTAGTGGTACAGAAGTCATAATTAATATTAAGACTAGAAGGCCATAGCTTAAATAATATATCCTATTTCCCAAATAATCCAAAATATAATCTAATCCTGCCACTATTAAAATTATGAATAACGGTACTAAAGTAATTATATGCCTAGGCTTAGCTACATTCTGTCCAAAGATCACCCATAAAAAATATGGAACAAACCAACTAGCCAAAAATAATTTATCTTTATTAGTCAATTTAACTTTTAAAATAAAACTAATCATTCCTAATAGAATAAATCCAGATAATATTAATTTAAATATTGAATCACCAGATTGATAAAACCCTAATCCGGCCACTAAGATATTATCATAAATTAACTTAATTAACCTTAACCCCAAAGAACTATCTGTAACTAAGGTTCCTCCCCAATCGTTAAAATGACCCACAGTAAAGTCAATTGCTATCTTAAGAAAGTCTAATAAACCTCCTGCTCTAACGGTCTGCCAGCTTAACCAAAGGAAGAATGCACTTATAAAACTTATTAGAGTCAGAATTATAGTTTTAAGCTCTTTCTTTTCTTTATACCATAAAATTAAACTAATTAATAATACTATAGAATAAGGAAAATAGGAGATCCTAACTCCTAAACCTAACCCTAAAACGACTGCACCACTTATTAAGTGCCATTTTCTATACTGAGTCTTTTGCCAACTTAAATAAGTTAAATATAAGAATAATAAGATAGACAAAGTACCCATCATATCAGACATAATCTTAGCACTTAAAATTAAATGTAGTGGACTAAATATCAAATATAATCCTGCTAATAAAGCAAATCTTTTATTAAAAATTCTATTAACTAATAAATAAAATGGAACTACCGATAAACCACCACATATCGCACTTATTAAAGCTAAAGACAACTCTTCATTGCCCACCCACTGATTAATAAACTTTCCCAACCAAATATAAACCGGGTAACCAGGAAAATGTGGTTGCATTAATGATAAATCATAGTATCTAATCCCTAAAATAAAGTCTACAGCATCCCAGCCATGAGGATAGGGACTTAGGAAGAATAACCTAACCCCAATTGCAATAAATATTAGAATTGAACCATAAATGATGACCCCCTCCTAAAAAACACTAAAGAATAATTTTAAATCATTAATATTTCTTTTACTTTAAATAACTTTTCTATTTATATGTCCGCCATTTGACTTCTCTTTCATATACCACTGTGTAAATTTTGCAACCCCTCTTCTGATATCAATTTGAGGTTGGTAATTTAATCTATCTTTAGCCTTAGTAATATCGGCATAAGTAACTGGCACATCTCCAGGCTGTGCGGGCAATTCTTTAATTTTAGACTTCTTTCCTAAGCTATTACCAATTACCTCAATCAAGGTTAGTAACTTAACTTGTCTTCCGGAACCTAGATTAAAGATTTCAAACCTTGGATTAACTTCTAGAACTAATTTAATACCTCTAACTATATCACTAATATAAGTATAATCTCTAGTAGTAGAACCATCTCCAAACATCGGGACAGGTTGCCCTTGAGCAATTAATTTAGTAAATTTACTAATTGCCATATTGGGTCTCTGTCGTGGTCCAAAAACAGTGAAGAAACGTAAAATAGATATATTTAAGTCATATAAATTATGATAATTCCTGCAAAATAATTCGGCCGATCTTTTAGCTGTAGCATAAGGTGATGCTTGTGAATCAAGTTTCATATCTTCACTAAAAGGAAGATCCTTTCTTTCCCCATAAACCGAGGAAGAAGAAGCAAATACAAACTGTTTTATATTATATTTGACAGCCAAATCTAATAAATTAATTGTCCCCTTCACATCAACATCGACATATAAGTTTGGTTTATCGATGGAATTACGTACTCCAGCCATAGCTGCTAAATGAATCACTTTATCAATTTCTTCTTTTTTAAAAATTTCAGCTAAGCGAATTTGGTTTAAAATATCTGTTCGATATAATTTAAAATTACCATGTTTTATAAATTGTTTAATATTATTCTCCTTAATCTTTGGGTCATAGTAATCATTAAAATTATCAATAACAACTACTTGATGCCCCACCTTCAATAAACTCTTTACTAAATTAGAACCGATAAATCCGGCTCCTCCAGTTACTAAAACTTTCATCTTATCACCTGCTTTTAAATTTTACTTCTTTCTTCTTTGCACTATGTATTTGTATTAAGTAATTGAAAATCGTTTTCAATATCATTTTAATTAATTATAATAAAAATCATTCTCAATGTCAAGAGCAAATAGAAAAACCTCCTTCACTATAATAAAGGAGGTTTAAAAAATCATTCAATCATTCAATTTTTTACTACCAATCACCGCTTGCCCTAAAGCAAGTCCACCGTCATTAGGTGGCACTTTTTCATGAAAGTATAAGTCTAAAACACCTTTGGCTCCTTTCTTCAACTTCTTCACCAAATATCTATTCTGCATTACTCCACCACTAAGAACAATCTTATTAAAATTATATTCTTTAGATAATCGTCCAACTAAATCTAAAGTAAATTCAACTACTGTATTATGAAACTTAGTTGCTATTTTCTCCTTCGCTATACCTGACTCTAAATCTACAATCATCTCTGCCCATAAAGACTCAGTCTTAATAATCCCCTGTTCTGTAATCGCAAAATTATAACATTCATTTACCTGCGGCTTTATTATTGATTCTAGTTTAATTGCTGCTTGACCAGTATAATCAGTAACAGTACAGATTCCTAACAAGGCTGACACTGCTGCAAATAAACGACCCATACTAGATGTTAACGGAGTATTAATTTTCTCTTCAATCTGAGCTTTAATAATCTGACGTTCAGTTTGTTCTAAATCAGGCAGAAATTTTTTAGCTAGTTCGATTCCTATATCTTCGAAATGATGATACAGATAGGAAAAGGCCATTCGATATGGATTTTTAACTGAAACTTCTCCGCCTGGCAAAGGCACATATTCTAAATGTCCAACTCGCTCCAAACTATCTAAGCCACCAACAAAGAATTCACCGCCCCAAACCTCTTCGTCTAAGCCATATCCAGTTCCATCAAAAGCTACTCCAATAACTTCCTCATCTAATTGATGTTCTACCATACAACTAGCAATATGAGCCTGATGATGCTGTACTTCAACTAATTCTATGCTATCTAAAATTTTACCATACCTAGTGCTCAAATAATCTGGATGCAAATCAGTAACTACTACTTCTGGGTTAACCTGTAATAAATACTGCAACTTGTTAATACTCTCTTGATAAAAGTTATAAGTCGCTAAGTTATTCAGATTCCCAATATGTTGACTCAAAAATATGTTCTGTTCTCTAACTAAAGCAAAAGTATTCTTCTGTTGTGCTCCACAAGCTAAAATATTTTTCTCTGCTTCCATATCCATTCTAATTGGAAATGGTACATATCCTCGCGATCTTCTTATCGGCACCATCTCGTCGCCTAATTTATACACCACTGAATCATCAACGCGGTTAGCGATCTGCCGGTCATTAGCTAAGATAGCATCAATCTTCACATCTAATTTATTGTATACTTCCTTACTAGATGTCATTAATGGCTGTCCACTAAGATTAGCACTAGTCAAGACAATTAAAGGCAACTCATCTGTTAAAAGAAGTTCATGAATAGGAGTATAAGGTAGCATCATCCCTAATTTATCAGTATCTGGATTAACCTCATTAGCTACCTTAAAGTTAACATCCGTTATCTGCTTAGTCTCTAAAAGAACTATTGGTGCTGCAGGTGAAGTTAACTCTTCAACTTCTATCTTATCTAAATCACAAATCTTTTCTATCACTTCCAAATTTTTAGCCATAACTGCTAACGGCTTACTAGGACGATGCTTAATCTTTCTTAATCTCCTTACCGCTTTTGGTTTAGTCGCATCACAAGCTAAATGATAACCACCTAAACCCTTAATAGCAACAATTTTACCGTCCAACAAAAGTTCTGTTGTTTTCTTTATCGGGGCACCTTCTATTATGTCACCTTTACTGTTAAGCAATTTTACACTAGGTCCACATTTTTCACAAGCATTTGGCTGAGCATGAAAGCGACGATCTAATGGAGTATTATATTCATCCTGACAATTAGAGCACATATTAAATTCTTTCATAGTAGTTAACGGACGATCATAAGGAGTCCCTTCGATAATTGTGAAACGCGGACCACAGTTCGTACAATTAATAAAGGGATAGTTATAACGTCTGTCACCTCTATCCTTCATTTCAGCACGGCAGTCATCACAGATAGCTACATCTGGAGTAATTAAGACTCTTTCTTCCCCATTGCTATTACTCCTTTTAATCAAGAAATCATCATAATCTAAAAGTTCTGAAGTGAAGTTTAGTGCTTTTTCTTTAATTCGAGCTAAGGGAGGTGCCTGCTCTTCAATAGCTAAATAGAAATCTTCAATTAACTTCTGCTTGCCTTCAACCTCAATCTCAACTCCCTTGACTGAATTCAATACCCAACCGAATAACTGATATTTTTTAGCTAAACGATAGATGAAAGGTCTAAATCCTACTCCCTGAACTATTCCGTTTATTTTGATTTTGGCTCTTACTTTCTGTTCTGCTTTAGGTAGTGACATAGTTATCCTCTCCTTAACAAATCCGCGGTAACATCTCTCCTGTTAACATATCTAAGACTCTACTTGCTCCAAAATTATTTTCTAAAACTACTCTACCCGGCTCGTCAGCTGTCACTTGACCAATAATTGCTGATTTAACACCATATTCCGATTTTTGCATTGCTTCTAATACATCTTCAACTTCTTCTTCAGGTACGATAACTATTAATTTACCTTCATTAGCTAGATAGAGTGGGTCGAGACCTAACATCTGACTAGCTGCTTCTACTGTTTCAGAAATAGGCAATTTATCTTCTTGTAATTTAATACCTACTTGAGAGGCTTCGGCTATTTCATTTAATGTCGTAGCTAACCCGCCGCGAGTAGGATCCCTTAATACTTTAACTTGATCCGTAACTTCTAAGATATCAGAGACTAAACCAGATAAAGGAGCTGTATCACTCTTGACTATAGTTTCGAATTCTAGACCTTTTCTTTCTGATAAAACAGCAATTCCGTGTTCTCCTAAGTTACCGTTAACCAAAATCATATCTCCAGGCTTTGCTCGGTCAGCAGAAATATTAAGTTTAGTTGATAGACTTCCAACACCAGTAGTATTAATATAAAGTTTGTCAGCTTCTCCTTTAGCTACTACTTTTGTATCACCAGTTACAATCTTAACTCCAGCTTTCTTTGCTGTTTCACTAACGGACTTAATCACCTGCTTTAATTCAGTTATCGGTAATCCTTCTTCAATAATCAAAGAAAGACTCAAATACTTCGGTATGGCTCCACTAGTAGCTAAATCATTAACTGTTCCACAGACTGCTAATTCACCAATATTACCACCAGGAAAGAAGATAGGATTGATTACGAAAGAATCAGTAGTAAAAGCTAATCGCTCTCCCTCTAAATCTAAGATTGCTGCATCATTTTTTGACCTTAATATTTCATTATCAAGCTCTTTAATAAATATTTCATCAATTAAGTTCTGTGTCAACTTACCACCACTACCGTGGCTTAATAATATCTCTTCCATTCCTATCATCTCCTATCATATTTATAATAGGCAGCACAAGAGCCTTCACTAGAAACCATACACGGCCCAACTGGATGTTGTGGATTACAAACATCACCAAATAACTGGCAGTCATAAGGTAACTTAATCCCTTTCAAGATTTCACCACAACTACAACCTTGAGGCTCATTACTATCTCCAACATCTAAATCTATCACATTTCTAATCTCATATTCTGCGTATTCATCTCTCAATTCTAAACCACTATTAGGAATAATTCCGATTCCTCGCCAAGCAGTATCAACCACTTGATACAATCGCCTAATCAAATCCTGGGCTATCTGATTTCCTTCATCTTTCACCACACGCCCATACCTATTCTCAACCTTAGCCTTAACCTTATCCTCAACCTCAACCTGAGCCTCAACCTTCTGCTTCAAAGCACCTTTAACTCCATCCAAAATATCCAACGGCTCAAAACCAGCCACTATCGCCGGTAAATCATACCTATTAACGACTTCCTCGTAAGCTTTACTTCCAATCATAATACTAACATGCCCCGGACAGATTAGCCCGTCAATCTTCACTTCATTATCATTTAATAGTGCTTCTAAAGCCGGAGGGATCAATTTATGAGCTACAAATAGTTTAAAATTATCTATCCCTTCCTCAATCGCTTCTTCTAAAGCAGCTGCTATTACTGGAATTGTTGTTTCAAAACCGACAGCTAAAAAGACTACTATTTTTTCTGGATTCTCTTTAGCAATCTCTACAGCAGCCAAAGGAGAATAAACAATCCTTATGTCTGCTCCTCGTGACTTCTCTTTCTCTAAAGAACTATTACTTCCCGGTACCTTTATCATATCACCAAAAGTTGTAACAATTACTTCCGGCATCTTACTAAGTGCTATCATCTCATCAATCTCTTGTTGAGAAGTAACACAGACTGGACACCCTGGCCCAGATAATAATTTAATATTTTTCGGTAAAAGAGACCTAAGACCATACTTAGAGATAGCCATCGTATGTGTCCCGCAAACTTCCATTAGCTTTAATTCCTCGTCTAATTTTTGGGATAATTCACTAATTTCATTGAGCATTGGCTTAATTAATTCTGGATCACGATATTTCTTCAAGACCTGCATAGAACTCCTCCAATAACACTATTCTTTCTTTAGCTTCCTGAGCATCAATCTTATTAATCGCATAACCGGCATGAATTAAAAGGTACTCTCCAACTTCAACATCAGGAACCAACTTAATTCCCACTTCAGTTCGATTACCATTTAAGTCAACTACAGCATGCTTGCCATCTATCGCGATCACCTCTGCCGGTACCGCTAAGCACATTCTTGGACCTCCTCTACTTTAGCTATTAGCCACTGATACCATTCTTCTAAACCCTCTTCTTTGATTGCTGAAACCTTAATTATCTCTATTCCTGGATTGATGCTATAAACATCTTCTTCAAAAGCATCCATATCAAAATCACAAGCCGGTAATAGATCCATCTTATTTAGTAATAAAACCTCTGAATTTCTAAACATAGATGGATACTTTAACGGTTTATCAGCTCCTTCAGTAATACTCATCGCCATCACCTTAGCTTCCTCACCTAAAGCAAAATCAGATGGACAGACTAAGTTCCCTACGTTTTCAATAACCATTAAATTTAACAGATTAAGGTCAAACTCTTCTAAGGCTTTCTGCACCATATTAGCATCTAAATGACAACCACCATCAGTATTAATCTGAATTACCGGAATATCATACTTCTCAATCCGTTCCGCATCTTTAGCAGTATAGATATCACCTTCAATAACACCTATATCCAATGTATTCCTTAATTCCTTAACCGTCTTCTCCAAAATAGTAGTCTTCCCCGCACCTGGTGATCCCATAAAATTGATAGACCAAATATTCTTCTCCCTCAATAATCTTTGGTTACAATCAGCCAATACATCATTAGCCTGTAAAACATCCGAAACAACTTTTATCTTAGCCATATATAATTTCCTCCCTTTTTTAGTTCAATTGACAATTACAATCATTAAAAATCTTAACCTTAGCCTCAGCCTTAACCTTATATTTATGATAGACTCTGCTTTTAATTCGAAGGCTCTTTTCTGGGCTTTCATCCAGCTTAAAAACCAAAGCTCCTTACAGGCAAAGCCTGACGTGAGTAAATCTGCTGTAAACCTATGATATCCTCTGCTTCTAATTCGAAGGCTCTTTTCTGGGCTTCACTGTCTCGCCCAGCCTAAATCAAGGCTGGTCGCAAACCTACGATAGACTCTGCTTTTAATTCGAAGGCTCTTTTCTGGGCTTCACTGTCAACTATCAACTGTCAACTGTAATATAGTCTATATATAATTCCCGTCCGGATATAGTCTCTGTATTAGTTGAATTACATGTTGGACAGATAAACCTTTTATCTATCGTAAATTCCTGCTCGCAATCATGGCAGTACCCTTTAGCTGGTACTTCCTCTATAATTAATTCTGCACCTTCACAGACTGTGTCTTTAGCAAAGTACTCAAAACAGAATTCTAAAGCACTAGGGACAGCAGCCGTCAATTGACCGACGGCCAATTTGACGGCTGAAACTTTAGTCAACTCTCGTTGCTTAATCTCTGTCTCTAGTTGTTCAAAGATGGACTGCATTAAAGACATTTCATGCATTGACTACTTCACCTGCCTTATTTGTATCACCTAATCCTAAATCTTCAATAATTTCATCTACTATTCTTGGAATTGCTGCTTCTACCTTCGGGGTACATCCTTCATGAAATGTCTGATTATCTACTACTTCTATAGCATAAATATCTATCTGATCAGGCATCTTCATCTCCATCATCTCTCCAAACTCTAATGCAGTTGCAAAGTTAATATCATGAGCTGAGGCTAATCTAAATGTCGACTTTAAGCTATCAACATCTAATTTATAGACTTGACCGGGCTCTACCTTGCCGGTTTTTATAGAATCAACAACTATCACCCGGTCATAGCCTGAGAGGAGATCAAGTAACCTAAAGCCTGCTAAAGAACTTTCTTGAAAGTCAATATTCTCTTTATTTATCCTTGCTTCTAATTCACGTACAACATAGAGACCTACGCCGTCATCAGAAACAATAGTATTACCCATTCCTAGGATAATAGTCTTCATTACTTCTCCATCCTTTTTATTACTTCTCCATCTTCATCATGAATATTAATCTGCATCGGCATCTGCCCTGGCAAAGAGTGAGTTGCACAAGATAGACATGGATCATAAGCTCTAAAGGCCATCTCTACCATATTTAATAGCCCATCATTAACTTCACCATTCGTAATTAGCCCTTGGGCTGCCTTCTTAATTGACATACAGATTGGAGCATGATTATTAGTAGTAGCTACAATTAAGTTTACCTTTTCTGTCATTCCCTCTTCATTAGCCTTGTAATGATGGAAAAGAGTTCCTCGTGGCGCTTCTACTACGCCTACACCTTCATCTGGAGTCTCTGTTGGAATATTTCTGATATCTTCACTAGTAATTTCATCATCTTGACTTAATTCTAATAATCTTTCGGAAGCATAGATTAATTCAATTAATCTAGCCCAGTGATTTGCTAAAGTAGCATGGATCGGTCCACCGCCTAAGGCAGAATACATATTCTCATAAGCCTCTTGGGCCTTAGGAGTTGCCATCCCCTCAGCTACATTTAATCTAGCCAATGGGCCAACGCGATAGATACCACTATCTGCACCATCAACAAAGCCTTTCCAACCGATATCCTTCAAATATGGGAACTTAATATATGTCCACTCTTCTACTCTTTCTTCAACATAATCTAAGTAGTCATCTGCATCAAACTCTACTACTTGCTCACCAGTAGGACTGACTACTCTTAATTGACCATCATAGAAGTTAACATGTCCATTTTCATCTATCATCCCCATATAATTAGTCTCATGGGCATAGAAGTCTTCTTTAATTAGTTCTAAATAGTCTTCATTATCTAAAACAACGTCTTCAAAGATACCAAGTGAAAGTTCACTAAATTCAACTAAGGATTTAGCCATCTCTTCGACTTCTTGTCGTTCCTCTTCCGTTAATGACTTGCTCATCCCTCCTGGTAAACCACAGACTGGATGTGTTGCTTTTCCACCAAGCATCGCTTGAATCTTCTGGGCATAAGAACGATGTTTGATTACTTCTTCTCCGGTGTCTACTCCTACCTTAGCTATTACCCCTAGAATATTTCTATCTTCTGGATCAGCATCTGGCCCTACTACAAAGTCAGGAGCCGCTAAAGCATAGAAATGGGCTATATGCGAATGAATAATATGAGCTACATAAAATAGTTCTCTCAATTTATGCCCTGCCGCTGGCGGTTCTACTGAAAAGACACCATCTAAAGCCTTAGTCGCTGCCATATGGTGAGCCTCTGGACAGACTCCACATATTCGTGGTACAATTCGTGGCACCTCTTCTATTGGCCGATCTTGACAGAACTTTTCAAAACCTCTTAACTCTGGAACCTGAAAATATGCGTTTTCTACGTTACCTTCATCATTTAAAAATATCTCGATCTTACCATGACCTTCTAGACGAGTTACTGGATCTATTGTAATTCGTTCCATTATTTATCCCCCTCTCTAACCTAACTTCTTTCTTTTTAATAATGAATTAGACATGCCAAAGCGATAGAAAGTACCACCAGGATCTAAAATATCTTTAGCTATCTTAGCTATCTCTTCTTGATCGTCACTATCAATTACCGAAGCCACAGCACTAAGCAGCTTTGCACCTTGGTCAGCCACTTCAGATGTCGGTCCATAACAACCACGACACGGCATATTTACCGTTGGACAGTTAGCCCCACAGCCACCAGTAGTAGCTGAACCACAACAGATAATACCTTGTTCTAATAAACAAAGTTCTGGATCTACATCTACTTCGTAAGGTCTTCTAAACTCTTTAACCTTCTTCTCTTTCTTCTCACGATCACATTCATCACAGACCGTCTTCTTACTAGCAATCACACTACCAACCGGTGGTAGATTATCATTAGCAATCGCTTCTACGGCTTTAATAATCAAATCAGTCGATGGTGGGCAACCTGGTAGATAATACTCTACTTCGATTAAGTCATCTAGCTTATAGACTGTATCAAAAAACTCCGGAATAGTTAACTCTCCCTCAGCCACTTCCGTCTTCGGCGTTGGTAAATTATTATCTGGATTATTAGTAGAAATCGTATCTACATAAGCTTCCTGAAAGATTTCATCTTTATTATGGAAGTTACCTAAGCTTGGAATTCCCCCATGACAAGCACAGGCTCCAAAAGCAACTACCACTTTACTCTTCTCACGAAGAAGCTCAGCTATCTCTCTCTGTTCTGTATTTCTGATAGCTCCATTAATGAACGAAACATCGATATTATCATCATCCATATTCTCTATATCTTCATATTTAAAGTCCATAGCTATCGGCCAAAGTACTATATTAGCCAATTCAGCCACATCTAATATCTTTTCATCTATATCTAAAGTGGCTACTTCACAACCACCACATCCTGCTGTCCAGTAGAAGGCAAAATTTAATTTATCACCCAATTAACTCACCTCCTGTCCGCTCAGAAACTTTTCCTAACGGACCAACTAATTTTACTTTTGCTACTAAATCCTTAACGACTTCAGCAAACTTTTCTCCTTCGTTAGCCGAAACCCAAGTTAACATAAATCTTTCTGGCTCAATACCAAACTGCGGTAGCATAGCCTTCAATACTTCAGACCTACGTGCTGCTTTATAGTTACCACTAACATAGTGGCAGTCACGAGGGTGTCAGCCACTAACTAAGATGCCATCGGCACCTTCTTTGAATGCTTTCAAAATATGGGATGGCTCAACTCGCCCTGAGCACATCACACGAATAATTTTGATGTTAGACGGATATTTAATTCGAGAAATACCAGCTAAATCTGCTCCTGCATAAGAACACCAATTACATAAAAAGCCTACTATATTTGGTTCGAACTCTTTACTTTCTGTCATGCTCCACAAACCCCCTCAATCTGAGCAAATATTTGTTCATTATCGAAGTTACGAACTCTTAAAGCTCCGGATGGACAGCCACCAACACAAGTTCCACAACCTTCGCATAATACTTCATTAACTGTACAAGCTCCTAATTCTTCATCATAACTGATTGCACTATATGGACATAATGGAATACAGACCTTACAACCAGAACAGATTTCTTCATTAACATGAGCAGAAATCGGCGAAACTGAAACTTTACCTTTAGTAATAACAGATAAGACTTCTGCTGCTGCCCCTGACCCCTGAGCAACCGAATCAGGAATATCCTTTGGACTCTGACAACACCCTGCTAAATAGATTCCTTCGGTAGCTGTTCGGAATGGATCAAGCTTAATATGTGATTCTAAGAAGAACCCATCATTGCTAGTCTGAATACCAAACGTCTGACCAACTTCAGTCTGACTAGCCTGTGGAATCAATGCCGTATTTAAAACGACCATATCTACTGGAATCTCCACAAACTCACCAATTAAAGTATTCTCAGCTCTAACTATTAATTTATCATCACGCTTAATTATTTCTGAACCTTTACCGCGTATAAAGTTGATACCTTCCTTTTGTACTCTATTATAGAACTCTTCATACTGTTTACCAAAGGTTCTCATATCAATATAGAACTCATAAACCTCAGCATCCGTCTTTTCCTTAGCTAAATGAGAGAATTTAACTGAGCTCATACAACAGACTCGTGAACAGTACTTTTTATAGTTCTCATCACGACTACCAATACAGTGCAATACAGCGACTGCTTCTGGCTCACTACCATCTTCTAGCTTAACCTTACCTCCAGTTGGCCCGGAAGCATTTGTCAATCGTTCAAATTCAAGCCCGGTAACTACATTATCATAAAGTCCATAACCCCACTGTGCAGCTCCAGATGGATCAAAGACTTCATAACCTGTCGCCATAATTATATTTCCTACTTCTATTTGATGCTCTTGCGGTCCCATCTCTAAATCAATAGCCTTGGCTTCACAAACTTCTACACACTTTCCACACTTAACACATGTGTCTCCATCAATTAAATATGAATTAGGAACTGCCTGAGGAAACGATCTATAAATAGCCTTCCGGTCTACTAAGCCCTCTTCAAACTCATCCTCGGTAGTAATTGGACAGACCTCACTACAGTCCCCACAGCTAGTACAATCATCTAAATCTACATAACGCGGTGTTTCGGTAACCGTCACATCAAAGTTCCCAATATATCCTGAAACCTCTGTTACTTGACTATTAGTTAAAAGATGTACTTCCTCTTTACGCGCTACTTCTACCATCTTAGGAGTCAAAATACAGGCTGCACAGTCTAAAGTTGGAAAAGTCTTATCTAATTTAGCCATCTTACCACCAATCGAAGGCTTCTTCTCAACTAAATATACTTCTTGACCACTATCAGCAATCTTTAGTGCTGCCTGAATACCACTAATTCCACCCCCAACTACTAATGTAGCCGGATTAATATCTACTTCTTTCTCTTCTAACGGTTCATGATAAGGCACACGATTAACTGCTGAAGAAACCAATGCCTTGGACTTTTCAGTTGCCTCGCCTTCATCTTCAGTTACCCAAGAACAGTGCTCCCGAATATTAGCCATTTCTAAAAAGTAACCGTTCAGACCACCATCTTCTAAAGCATATCTAAAGGTTGGTTCGTGCATTCGTGGCGAACAGGAAGCAACTACTATTCTATCTAAGTTATGCTCTGCAATATCTTTCTTTAATAAGTCCTGCCCTGGATCAGAACACATATACTTATAATCTCTTGATAATACTACATTTGGTAAATCCTTTGCATAATCTCTAACATCTTCTACATCTACTTTATCAGCAATATTAGAACCACAATGGCAGACATAGACACCTACTCTCGCTTCTTCTGTCAACTTATCTCACCCCCGCATACTTTTGAATTAATTCAGTTGGCTGTACAATACACTTTTCTAAACCTAAATCATCTGGCTCGATTCCTAAAGCTAGTCCTAATAATTGAGTGAAATAGACTATTGGCATCTCAAAATTAGTGCCATACTTTTGATTAATCTCATCTTGAAAAGCATCTAAATTCATCTGACAAAGAGGACAAGTAACTACCATCATTTCTGCCCCAGTGTCTACTGCTGCTTTTAACAAGAAATAGTTCAACTCTAAAGCCATCTCTTTTTTAGTAGTCATCAACGCTCCGCCACAGCACTTAGTCTTCATATTGAAATCTTTTACCTCAACACCTAGTCCTTCTAATAACTCATCTAAGGTAGTCGGCATCTCTGGATCATCGAAGCTATGGTCTGGTCTTACAATCTGACATCCATAGTATGGCACCGCCTTTACTCCTTCTAACTCTTCGAGTACTTGACAGATAATCTGGTCTAAACCATAATCATTGACTAAAACATCTAATAAATGCTTTACCTTAACCTCTCCCGAATAACTTAGATCAGCTGCTTCTAAAACCTCATCTACTTTTCCTCTTAAATCCGGTTTCTTATCATATGTCTGATTAACATTCTTATGAGCTACATAACAAGAGTTACACGGTACTGTCATGTCTAAACCTTGCTCCTCACTCTTGGCTAAATTTCTTGCTGGTAATGAAAGCGAAACTAATCTATCAGTAGATGAAGCTGCCGTAGCTCCACAACAGTTCCAATCCTCTACTTCTTCTAATTCAATTCCTAATACCTTACAGACTTCTTTTACCGATTCATCATAATCACTAGCCGAAGCATGCAAACTACAACCGGGATAATAACTATATTTCAATCTTTACGCCCCCTTCATCTCTTCTATCTTATCCAACATAGCCTCTAATTCATCTTGATGCTCTATCTTATCATTAACAAATGTTAACCTACCTCGCTGTAATAATTTCAGCCCTAACGGAGCAAACTTAAATAGATTCATAAAGTTCGTCTTTAATGAATAACGAGTGATTAGATCTCTTTCTGATAACCGACCATACTTTTTAATCACATTAGTAAACTCTTTATAAAAAGTTGGTGAATAATCTTTTTGATTATAAGTACCTTCCTCAATCGCGATCGTCTTTAAAGCATACATAACATCAGTAAACTTAATTCCTCTCGGACACCTCACTGCACATGCATAACAAGAAGCACACATCCAAATTGTCTTGCTCTTTAAGACTTTATCTTTATATCCAGCTCTAATTAAAGAAATTATCTTCCGTGGTGTATAATCCATCTGATAACTCGTTGGACAAGAGCCAGAACAAGTACCACACTGCATACAAGCACCTATATTCTCTCCTGAAGCTTCCTTAACCTGTTGAAAAAAATTAGAATCCACCTTCTGTTCCACTAATAAAGAACTCGCAGCCACAGCTGTCTGATTCACAATAAATTACACTCCTTTCTACTCTCCGAAAATAATTTAAATTTTAAAATACAGCTACCCAAATACCTAAAATTTTCGTACTCCCCCCTTTCTTACTAATAAGAATGTTATCGACTAAATAAGGTTCCTATATTACAAGAAGTTAATTTACTTAACCTTAGTCTTTACCTTAGCCTTAGCCTTAGCCTTAACCTCAATCTTAACTTCAACACTCTCTTACTGTCATTAATATATAAATGCAACTATTGTGCCAATTTTTCTGAAAATGTCTGAAAAATGCCACAAGGACTACATTGACAGTAAATACAATTTTTCACAATCTTTTTGGACAAATTATAATTTTCTGAATTTTATATAAAATTATGTTCATTTTTTGTACACTTTTAAATGTGAAGAAATACGCTTGCTGCTATGCTGGTTAATGGACCTTGAAAAATAAAAAATGTATAGTTCCCGGACATGTTCGGAAACTATACACCTAAAAAGGTTAATTACCCATATATTATATAAATAAGGGTTTGCTGAGAAACATCTTCATTTTACTTCGCTCTTTTCTGATAAGTAGTATGCAATAATTGATGAGCCTTTTTATTTCCAACCCCCTCTAAATACTCTTCATACAACTCTTGAATAACCGGATTCTCATGAGATTTTCTAAGAGATTTACTATTATTAATGTTATATAAACCTTGCCCTCGCTTCATTACAATCTCTTCATTGGTAGGAATCGGTTGTCCTCCTCCACCTACACATCCGCCTGGACACGCCATGGCTTCTATAAAGTGATACTCTTTCTCTCCTCGTTTTACAGCTTCTAAAACCTTACTAGCATTACCTAAACCACTGACAACCGCGACTTTAATTGTCTGATTAGATAATTCAATCTTAGCTTCTCTTACTCCAGTTAATCCTTTAGCTTCTGTAAGTCGTAGTCCACTTAATTCTTCTCCAGTTAACTTTTCATAAACCGTTCGTAAAGCTGCCTCCATTACTCCTCCTGTTACTCCAAAGATATCAGCGGCTCCAGTACTAATCCCTAGTGGGTCATCAAAATCACTTCCAGATAGATTTAAAAAATCTACCCCTGTCATCTTTAACATTCTAGCTAATTCACGTGTTGTAAGCACTAAATCTACATCCTGACTACCATCTTTCATCATCTCTTCACGTGTTGCCTCGAACTTTTTAGCAGTACAAGGCATAACTGAGACTACTGTAATCTCTTCTCGTGAAAGATTCTCAATATCTGCATAATAACTTTTAGCTAACGCTCCAAACATCTGTTGTGGAGATTTGCAACTAGATAGATTCGGCAAGAAATCATTATGAAAATGTTCAACATACTTAATCCATCCAGGACTACAAGAAGTTAATAATGGAAAAGGCCCACCTTCTTTTAGCCTAGATAATAACTCATGTCCTTCCTCCATAATTGTTAAATCAGCTGTAAAATCAGTATCAAATACCTTATCAAAGCCTAATTTGCGGCAAGCGGTTACTAATTTATTAGTCATGGGTGTACCAGGTTCTACTCCAAATTCCTCTCCAATAGAGACTCTTACCGCAGGCGCTATCTGCACAACAACATGTTGATTGTCATCATTTAACGCCTCCCACACGTTATCAATAGCATCATTCTCTTTAATTGCCGCTACAGGACAAGCATGTAAACATTGACCACATAACGAGCATGCTACTTCATCTAAGTCTTTATTAAAGAAAGGAGCAATTAAGGTCTCAAAGCCACGATTATTAGGGAAGAGAACTTTAACACCTTGACTATCGTTACAAACACTGACACAACGACGACACTTAACACATTTATTAGGATCACGAATAAGTGATGGCGTCGATTCATCCAATTGATGTTCTATCCTCTTACCAGCAAACCTACTTCCGTCTACCCCTAACTCTTTAGAGAGACCCTGTAATTCACAGTTCAAACTTCGCTCACAGCTTAAACAATCTTGAGGATGATTAGCTAAGATTAGTTCTAAATTTAATCGTCTTAACTCTCTAACCTCAGGTGTATTAGTCTCAATTTCTAATCCATCACTTACTTGCAACACACAAGCCGGTTCATACCCTCCTCCTCCTCCTTCTACTTTGACCATACAGATTCTACAGACGCCAATCTCATTCTTGTCTTTTAAATAACAAAGCGTTGGGATCTCTATTCCTGCCTTCTTTGCTACTTCTAAAACCGTTTGCCCAGCCGTTGCTTCTAACTCTTCACCATTAATTTTAACTTTCATGCTGTTTCACCCTTCCGCTCGCCTTCTTCTCTCTGTGTGACTAACTCTTGACAATCACCGGTTATGCAGACTTTAGCCGTAATGTGAGCTAAGTATTCATCTTTAAAGTAGTCTAAAGTACTATAAATAGATGTTGGCGCTGCCTGCCCTAAACCACAAAGTGCTGTTTTAGACATAACATTAGCCAAGTCACGTAATTTATCTAAATCCTTTAAGTTACTTTCCCCTTTAGAGATCCGATCTAACATTTCATACATGCGTGTATTCCCTTCTCGACATGGAGTACACTTTCCACAAGATTCATGTTCAAAGAAATGCATAAAACACTTTGCAATGTCGACAATACAATGGGACTCATCCATAATTAATAATGCTCCAGAACCTAAAGCACTTCCTACTTCAGCTAAAGAATCATAATCCATCGGTGTATCCAATAGCTCTTTCGGAATACATCCTCCTGAAGTTCCTCCAGTCTGAGCTACTTTAAACTCTCTACCGTCAGCCATTCCACCACCAAAACCTTCAATAATCTCCCTTAAAGTAGTACCCATCGGTACTTCAACCAAACCTTCATTCATTACATCACCACTTAGAGTAAAGACCTTGGTTCCAGTACAGTTCTCGATGCCAATCTTACTAAACCAATCAGCGCCCTTTTGGATAATAACCGGAATATTGGCCAAGGTCTCCACATTATTAATCAGAGTTGGCTGCCCCCATAAACCTTCGTTAGGAGGATAAGGAGGTTTAATCTGCGGTTCACCTCGTTCACCTTCGATAGAACGGAGTAAGGCTGTTTCTTCACCACAAACATAAGCCCCAGCCCCTTCTCTAATCTTAATTTCAAAGTCGAAATCTGAATCAAAAAGATTTTTGCCTAACACCCCTAATTCTTCCGCCTGTTCAATAGCCTTCTTCAATCTACTAACAGCTAATTGATATTCCCCCCGCACATAAATATAACCAGTATCCGCACCAACAGCATAACCAGCAATCGCCATGGATTCTAATAATGTATGCGGATCACCTTCCATAATTAACCGGTCCTTAGAAGTCCCAGGTTCTCCTTCATCAGCATTGGCAACAACATACTTTTCATCCCCATCAGCTTGATGAGTAAACTTCCACTTCAACCCCGCAGGAAAGCCAGCCCCTCCTCGACCTCTAAGTCCCGAATCCTCTATCATTGTAATTACTTCTTTAGGTGTCAATCTAGTTAAAGCAATCCCTAAAGCTCGATAACCGTCACGGCCAATATAATCTTTAATATCCTCTGGGTCTATAAGCCCACAATTCCTTAATACAATTCGCATCTCATCAGAAAAGATATCCTTCTTGTGATGAGCAGTAACATTCTCTTCGCTTTCATCCATTTCATACAGTAATCTATTAACTCTACGCCCTTTTAATAAATGTTCTTCTACAATTTCTCTTACATCTTCTATCTGCACCCCGCCATAATAGACTCCTTCTGGATAAATAACCATCAGCGGTCCCGCTTCACAAGCACCTAAACAATCAGTACTAATTACCTTTATTTCATCATTGAGCCCAAACCTCTTCAGTTCCTTAACTAAAATTCGCTCTACTTCTTTACCGCCTTTCTGTTTGCATTCCTGGCCAGTACAGACTAGAATATGTCCCCTATAAAAAGCCATCATTTAACCTCCTTCTTCTTTAATACTTCTCCAAAATCTCCTCTAACTTCTTAGCAGTTAAGTTACCATAAACCTGATCATTAACCATAATCGCTGGCGCAACTCCACAGACACCTAAACAACTAGTTAGTTCTAAGCTAAATTTATTATCTTTCGTTGTCTCACCTATATCAATACCTAATTCACTCTTTAGCTCTGTCAATACATTCATCGAACCCTTAACATGACATGGTGCACTCTCACAGACTCTAACTATATTCTCGCCTTTCTCTTCTGTATCTAATAAAGTATAAAAGCTCGCCACTCCATAAACCTTGCTTAACGGTAAGTCTAAATATTTAGCCACTAACTTTAAAACTTCTTCACTTAAATAACCTAACTTATCCTGGACTCTGTGTAAAATTGAAATCAAAGGAGTCTTTTCAGACTCATAACCTACTATAATCTCCTTAATTACTGCTTCCATAATATCTACCTCCTAAAATTTATAATCACTTGCTAATATATACATGCAATTTTTATTCCATACTTTTACTTAAAAGAAATTAAATGTAGCCCATCCCTATGTTAGTAAAGGATACAGACTTTTTGTTAATTCTTCTTCTTTTTTGATTCATCCGAATTTTCGCACAATTAGTGTTTGATATTAATACATTTAGCGTCATCAGTTAGCCAAAGCAGCTGTTATAACAATCATTAACGCCCTAAACAGAAAAACTGTATATTTTTCATACATGTATGAAAAATATACAGTGGTTTAATCCTTTTGAATTTTTAATATATTAATGCTATAACCATAAAAAGGTCACTTTTCGCGGCAGAATACATTTTTTGTGTTCTAATCATTAATCAAATATCATACTTACTTAATTTTTGATATAAAGTCGAACGCGAAATCTGTAATAACTCTGCAGCCTGTTTCTTATTCCAGTTAGTTAATTCTAAAGCTTGGTGAACGGCTTGTTTTTCTACTTCTGCCGTCAGTTCAGCTAAAGGCTGAATCTGTTCATCATTAATTAAAGTAGGTACATGACCATCAGTTTGTAGAATATAGTTTGGTAAGTTTTCAGGTTTAATCTCCTCATCATAAGTTAAACTAAAAGTCTGCATAATTATATTCTCTAACTCACGTACATTCCCAGGCCAATCATACTGCATTAGTTGATTCAAGGCATCTTTTGTTAATTGCTTGCGAGGAAGTCGTTGTTCAGCTGTTAATTTAGTAATAATATGATCAACGATCACCGGTAAGTCTTCAATTCTATTACGTAAGGCAGGAGTATTTATCGTAATTACATTTAAACGATAATAGAGGTCTTCACGAAAATCTCCATCTTTAACCATCTGTTTCAAATTACGATTAGTAGCTGCAATCACCCGTATATCTATATTTTGAGTATGATTACCACCTACTCGTTCTATTTCTTCTTCTTGTAGGACACGTAATAACTTAGACTGCATCCGCAAAGACATATCTCCTACCTCATCTAAAAAGATAGTCCCTTGGTCGGCTAATTCAAACTTACCGGCTTTGCCTCCCTTTTTAGCACCAGTAAAAGCACCTTCTTCATAACCAAATAATTCAGCTTCCAATAGACTTTCTGTAATTGCTGCACAGTTTACTTTAATGAAAGGTCCGTTTTTACGATGGCTGGCATTATGGATTGCATGAGCAAACATCTCTTTCCCAGTTCCACTTTCACCAAGAATCAAAATAGTTGACTTCGTCTGTGCTGCCTGTTGGGCTTTAATCTTAGCTTCTTTGACCTCTACGCTCTTGCCTTTAATATCATTAAAAGTATACTTAGTCTGTTGGTCCTGAGAAAGCTTATCTTTATAATAGTCTGCTTCTTCACGCGTCTGGTCTAATAGATAAGGCAAACACATCTCAATCTCAGCCAATTCTTGATAAACCGCCACAGCCTTTTCACGACATGAATCATAACCACAAGCGCCGCAATTTAACTCATCGCTAGGTGTAACCTTATTCATATAAGTTAGGATCTCTTTAATTTCTTGTTCAGTCGGAGTCTCTAACTCCAAGGTCGAAGGATTAAATTCTCGATTAAAATCCATACCTTTTAATTCAATAACAGAATCATCATTATCATCATTCACTATATCATTAACTTGCTTCTCTTCCTCTTCTAAATAATCTTTAACCAACTTTTCCCTTGCAAATAAAGATAATTGACTATCTATTTGTGGTCCATCTATACATCCTGCACAGAATAATATATCTAATAACTTAACCTCAATCTCATTATTTAATACACCATTGATTAACTCTTTACAATTATGACTCCCTTCTGTAATCAATACTTCGTCATCATTAAAACTCTTTAAGTTAGCAGCTAATCCTCCCGATAGAGCAAAATCATCACTATGCTCAAAGTTCCCTTGCGTAAATTCAGTCACAGATAGAGTCGATAATTCTATATCTTCTTCGATACACATTTCCTTAACCTCTTTAAAAGTCAAGACCGCATCGATACTATCTTTTGACTTTTCTTGCTCCATCTCAGCCTTTTTAGCGGTACAAGGTCCAACAAAGACTACTTTAGCTTCTGGATTCTGTTCTTTAATCAACATCCCTGTAACCACCATCGGTGAAGCAAAAGGAAGTAATTTAGAAGCCAATTGATGCAGGGCAGTAACTAACTGCCCTGGACTACAATCATTAAAAGAAGCGACAAATGATGGCGCCAAACAAGCTACTACTTCTTCTTGATGTTGTTGCCAACTTTTAACTTCTGTGCGATAACTTTTTACTTCTCGAGCATCTCTTGCACATACATCAAGACAACGACCACAATTAATACACCGCTCTTCAACTACTTTAGCTTGACTATCTTCTACTTTAATTGCTTTAGCAACACATTGCCGAACACACGCATAACACTTTTGACATTTAGTTCCGTCAATATCTATTATTGTAGCCACTTAGATCACTTCCTTAAAATCTTTTTAGTCTATTAACGCCTTAGAAAGAACCGGAATTACCTGTTTCTTTCTCGACATAACTCCTGGTAAATAGAAGCCAACTTCTTCTTCCTCACCGACAAAATTCCGTTTTACCAAACTTGTAGCAGTTTGATTATATAATAATAGGCTACCTTCATTTAAAACATCAGTCACTAATAAGAAAAGATAATCATTACCTGACTCCTTCTTAACTTCATTCATAACATTTAAAATATTATGCTGCATCTCTTTAAACTCAGCTAAATCCATAATTTCAATTTGACCGACTCCAATCTTTATTTCATCAAACTTATATTCTTTGTAATCATTTAAGATTAATTCTCTTGGCTCTAATTTATTCAAAACAGAACCTGCTTTAAATAACCGTCGCCCAAACTTTTCAATTTCCACTTCTACAATTTCTGCTAACTTTTCAGCAATCATTTTGTCAACCCCAGTGCAAGTGGGAGAACGGAAGATAACTGTATCTGACAGAATAGCCGATAGTAAAACGCCAGCTATCTCTACCGATAACTCAACTCCATATTCGAAATAGAGCTTAGCAATAATAGTTGCCGTGCTTCCTACTGGCTCATTTCTAACTAATATCGGCTCTAAAGTCTCTAAATCTCCTAATCGATGATGATCAATAACTTCAACTAAAGTTGCTTCTTCGATTCCATCTACGGCCTGACTCTTTTCATTGTGGTCAACTAAAATTACCTCTTTAGTCTCTACATCAATCAAATTACGAGCTGAAACTAAACCTAATAACCTATTTTGGCGATCAGTTACCGGATAACTACGATGAGCAGAATTAATAATCTCTTCTTTTACATCTTCAACTAATTCATCAGGATAGAACTTTTCAACCTCTGTACTCATTACCTTAGAAATAGGAATACTCATATTAATTAATCTTGCCGCTGCAAAAGTATCATATGGCACACGAATAACTGTAATCCCTTTTTCAATAGCTAAATCCTTAACTTCAGATTTAATCTCTAAATTTCCAGTAACGATCAAACATGAGATCTCTCTTTCTAAAACTGCTTCCTGTGCTTTAATACGGTTCCCTAATAAGACTATATCACCAGGGTTAATATACTCACACATAGTTTCAGTATCCATAGCACCTGTGAAGATATTACCAGTAACCTCTGAACTTAAGTCCTGTTGATTATTAATTAACTCCCCATCTAAAGTTTGAATTATATTTTCTAATGAAGTTGGCACTTCACGTAACGATTCAACAGCCAATTCTTGTAAATACCTATGAGCAATATCACTAGCAGTCACTATACCTAATAACTTATTGTCCTTATCTACTACCGGGATTACTTTAATCGCTTCTTGTTCTAATAACTCCCCCACTTCTTTAATTGGGGTGCTAGGCAGAACCGACTTCAAATTACTCTTTTCCATAATATCACTGACTCTAGTATAAACATCAGTAACTAACTTAGGTGCTGGTAGATCAAAATAATCTAATACAAATTCAGTCTCCGGATTCAATTTCCCACATCTAGCTGCAACAACATTCTCACCTTGCTTCTGCTTTAACTCAGCATAACCAATTGCTGAACAGATAGAATCAGTATCCGGGTTCTGATGACCGATAACCAACTTTTCCTTAAACATTCACATATTCACTCTCCTACGATATATATTAGATTAATTTACTTTCTTCAAGGGGGCATAGTCAACTAACAACTTCTTAACTCCTTTATTCGGAAAAGCAACTGAAACCTGTAAGTCTTTCCCGCTACTAGTGGTACTAACTATTCTGCCAAGCCCCCATTTAGGATGTTCTACCTCTTCTCCTACTTGATATTCTTTCTCTGAATTCTCTTTCGAACTCTTTTCTTCTTTATTAAGCTTCTTCTTTTGACTCTCTTTCTTTTGATTAGCAAATAGATCGTCAGGAATCTCACTTAAAAACCTAGAAGGTGGATTATAAGAATCTTTACCATAGACTCTCCTTGCTACCGCATGAGTTAAATACAATTTTTCTTCAGCCCTAGTCATACCTACATAGCAGAGTCTTCTCTCTTCTTCTATATCCTCCGTAGCATCTAATGAACGTGAATGAGGAAATAATCCTTCTTCCATTCCACTCAAAAAGACTACTGGAAACTCTAAACCTTTAGCGCTATGCAAGGTCATCATTATTATCGCATCGGCATCATCTTCTAAATTATCTATGTCAGCAACTAAAGCTACCTCTTCTAGAAAACCACCTATACTTGTGTCGTCTCCTTCATTGACATATTCCTCAATAACAGTCAATAGTTCTTTTATATTCTCGACGCGACTTCTAGCTTGATCAGTCCCTTCTTCCTGTAACATTCTCAAATAACCTGTCTCATCTAATAGTTTTCTCGCTAATTCTAAAGCATCTACTTCATCTGCTTGTTGACGTAAATAAGATATTATCGCTCCAAACTTACTAACCTTAGCACTAAAGCGACTACTAATCGTACTAATCTCATCGACTCTCTGTACCGCCTCATATAGACTAATATTATTGTCATTAGCAAACTCATTTAACCTTTGTACTGTAGTTGCCCCAACCCCACGTTTAGGTACATTAATTATTCTTTGCAGGCTAACATCATCCGCAGGATTATATATCAACCTTAAATAACCTAAGATATCCTTAATCTCTTTACGATCATAGAACTTCAAACCACCTACCATCCGATAAGGTATACCTTCCTTAATCAAAACATCTTCTAAAACCCGTGATTGAGCATTAGTCCGATATAAAATAGCAAAATCACTATAATCTAAATCTCCATTAGCTCTATTCTTTAAAATCTCTTTAGCAATATACTGTGCTTCTTCTCTTTCATTATGAGCTTTATATAATTGTAATGGTTCTCCACCAACATTATCAGTCCAAAGCTTCTTTGGTTTACGCCCTTGATTATTACGCACTACATAAAATGCAGCATCTAATATTTTCTCTGTCGAACGATAATTCTGTTCTAGCTTGACCACTTTCACGTCTGGATAATCCTTTTCAAAGTTTAGAATATTACTAATATCTGCACCTCTAAACCCATAAATCCCCTGGTCATCATCACCTACTACACAGATATTCTGATACTCTCTGGCCAATAAATTAACTAATTTATATTGGGCATGGTTCACATCTTGATACTCATCAATTAGAATATATTTAAAACGCTCTTGATAGTATTCTAAGACTAGTTCATACTCACTAAATAGTTCGACTGTCTTCATAATCAAATCATCAAAATCGAACGCATTATTATTCTTCAAACGGGTTTGGTACAATTCATAAACTTCACCAACTATTCGTTCAAAATAACTACCTACCCGTTCTTGATATGTATCTACATCTACTAGTTCATTCTTAGCATTACTAATCTGATTTAAAATTGACCTAGGCTTGAACTGTTTAGTATCTAAATCTAATTCATTCTTAATGATATCTTTAATTACCGATTTTTGATCAGTAGTGTCATAAATCACAAAGTTATTATCATAACCTAATTTATTAGCTTCTCTACGTAAGATTCTTACTGCAATTGAATGAAAAGTACTCATCCATAATGCTTCACTATCTTTAGCAATCAACTTTTCAATTCTTTCTTGCATCTCACTAGCAGCTTTATTAGTAAATGTAACTGCTAAAATATTATAAGGGTCAACCCCTTTTTCTTGAATTAAATAAGCAATCCGATGGGTCAAAACCCTTGTCTTTCCACTGCCAGCCCCTGCCAATACTAACAAAGGCCCTTCTACATACTGTACTGCTTCTTTCTGTTGTGGATTTAAGCCACGCAAAAGTTCCATCTTTGAGCTCCTCCTTATTTACTAATCACTATCATTATAACTAATAAAAGTAGAATGGTCAATTAATTATATGAGAACCTTGACCTTACATAATTCATAGCTGACGTCAAAAATTTCATATTAATTATACTTGAAATTTAATTATGAAATTCGCTTATATAAAACACTAAGTTCTAATCCTCAATAATCTATCATAAATTTATTCTATAGAAAGGAGTCAATAGTATGAAAAGAATACTTCTGTTTCTGTTCATCTTAGCCTTTTGTAGTGGATTAGCTATCAGTCTCATCTTTGCTCCTAAGACATCTACCAAACCAAAGACCGACCTAAAGCTTCCCAATTTAACCCTTAAAACTGATACCGGTCAAAAGATTAACTTTAGTAAAGATATCAATAATAAGACTATCTTGCTTTTTTGGTTACCTAAATCTAATAGCTGCCAAAAACAACTTCAAATTTTAGAAGAAACTAAAACTAAACTCCAAAAGGAGATTAAAGTTTATGGTGTTTCTATTGGAAATATCCCATCAGATGAATTAAATAAAATAAAGAAAGAGAATAGCATAACCTATCCTCTCGTAATCGATAGGGAAGCCAAGCTATCAGAGAAGTTATTAATCAGTGCTATCCCTACTATGATCTTTATTAATAGCGAAGGTACAATTGTAGAAGAACATGTTGGTTTGATGAATAAAGAAGATTTAGAAAGAACTATAAATTCTATGACTCAATAGAATCAATGATTAACAGATATATAATTAAGACTCTTGCATAATTAATTACTAACGCCTAAAATTTTATATTAGTTATACTTGACATCTAACTATAAGACTTATTTAGTTAAATCACTTTAAAAATGAATATATTTTAACCCCTATAAACAGCAAACTTCCACCTACCATATATAACCACCCAACTACTTGCGCAAAAAGCCTTTCCCGCTCTAAGTTGGCTTCGTTTAAGTTATGGGTCTCATAAAAAGCAGAGTAAGCACCAATCCCGACTACTATAATAGCCGGCAATGTAGTATAAACACTGACTAAATACTCCATTAACAACTTCAAATATTCACCAAAGATTACCATCTTCTCACCCCACCTTATTTACTACAAAATTTATTTAACTAAACCAATTCTTCTAATATTAACTTCTGCTTTAATAATTACCTGGGCATCAGCAAACTCCTGATGCCAACTCTCTTTAACTTTTTTCCAATATTGCGGTTGATGACGACGTAACTGTTCTCCAAATCCAAAGAAGTCAGTCTGAAATTCTTGTTGAGCCTTCTTAATCACATCTAGAGTTCTACCTTCAATATGCTCTTCAACATTTTCTTCTATCGCTTTAATATATTTATCATTCATAGCATTTGTATCGCTGCCTACCTCTGCTATATTACCTTCGGTTCCTATCTGCACTTCAAAGATTAGTTTACCTGCTTTTACCCGTGATTTAATCATTGTCTGTGCATTCCTGATTTCATAAGTTGTCTCTTTCCCGGGTTCTTCTGGATCTTGAACAACGACATCTCCTCCTTGTACATCTCCCCTAACCCATAAGGCAGCTCTAGTCTCTACTTCGCCTAACCAGCCTACCATCTTGTCTCCTCTAAAGACTGCTGACCCTGCTACCTTTAGGTCAGTGCCTCCATCACGTACTCGTGGCACTAATGAGCCAGCATTAGTATGCATGTTAATCATCAGTTGCCCAATATCTATATCCGCTAAACGAGACGTTTCTATTTTATTCTTTAAAATACCGGTTAAATATGTACTGGTCACTTGTTCTACTGGTATTTTCCGAATTAATATATGTTTAGCAGACTTTTTACTAACAAAGATCTTAACTCGTCGCTGAACTTCATTATCTCTTTCAAAGAAATCTAGTAATCCTTGAATTCCGCGGCGAGCCAACTTTTCATGAAAGATAATCGCTTTCAAATGACCAAGATAGACACGACGATTAATGCGGGTCGTTAGCTGGCGCAAAGCTTCAAAAGGACTACTAGCAATTGTAGCTGGACTCCAACTAGGTTCTCCGCCTCCACTACCACCATCACTACCTGCTAAATTACGCACAATTGGCGCTTCAATAGTTAAGCGAACCTGTCCTTTAGACCTTCGCTCTGTCCGTTCAATTATCTCTTCAAAAGAAGGATCCTCTAATTCAGCTAGCTTAGCCTCTACTTCACTCAAAGTAGGCTCTTCATTTCCTTTTTGCTTCAGCTCCTTCTTCATTCTCTTTTCTAGCTCTTCTATCTTCTTTTGCACACTCTTCGGCTCATCAATTGCAATACCAAAAACAAATAAACGTTTATCAATCTCAATACGGTCCCAACAACCACTTACTATGCCAGTAATTATTATGATAATCAATCCAACTAATGCTAATTTAAATAATCGTTGCATACTCACCCTTCTCCTTAATCATTATCTTCTTCTCCCCATTTATTATTTTCACGCTCTATATCTTGACGATTAGGATCTGTAGGTTTTAACTCCTCTGGACGTTTAGTCATCAAGTGGATTGGTCCTCTAATGAAAGCATCCTTCCAATCAGAGATACGATAAGGTGCTAATGGACTCAAATAAGCAACTCCAAAGCTCTTTAAAGTAACTAAGTGGATTAATACCGCTAAGATTCCTAACATAATACCATATAGTCCTAATACTGCAGCTAAGATCATATATACAAATCTGATTAATCTAATCGAAAGTGAAACACTATAGTCGGGGGTAATAAAGGAAGCAATAGCTGTAATTGCCACTACAATCACCATAACTGGACTAGCAATTCCAGCTGTAACAGCTGCCTGTCCAATTACCAAACCACCAACAATACCTATAGTCTGACCGATAGGACCTGGTAGTCTAATTCCCGCTTCTCGTAATAATTCGATAGTTATTTCCATAATAACGGCCTCTATAAAAGCGGGAAACGGAACCCCTTCCCTTGTAGCTGCTAGACTAACCATTAGCTCTGTCGGGAGCATCCCTGGATGAAATGAAGTTAAAGCCACAAAAAGTGCCGGCGTCAAGGTTGCTATGAAAATAGAAACAAATCTTAAGAACCGAATACCACTCATCGCTATCCAGCGTTCATTATAATCCTCCGGCGAATGATAAAGCTGAGTAAATGTCGCCGGTACTATCAATACAAAGGGTGTATTATCTACTAAGATAGCAACTCTTCCCTCTAATAATGACCCAACTGTCTTATCTGGACGCTCCGTAGTCTGCATCTGCGGAAAGATAGAATAATGACTATCCTCAATTAATTGCTCAATATAACCACTTTCTAAGATAACATCAGTATCTATAGTGTCTAAACGAGCCTTAACTTCATCAATAACTGTTTCGTTTGCTATTCCTTTTATGTAGGCTAATGAAACATCTGTCTTAGTCCTTCTACCTACTTTAACCGCTTCTATCTTAAAATTAGGATCTCTAATTCTACGCCGTAGCAGACTAGTATTCGTTCGTAAAGTTTCGGTAAATCCATCCCTAGGACCACGAATAACCGATTCAGTCTGTGGCTCTTGCACACCTCTACTCTCCCAACCACGAGCACTAATAATCAATGCCTCCTTGGCCCCATCAAAGAGTACTGCTGTATCCCCTGATAAGACTGAGAGCACTAGCTCATCAAAACTATCTGTCTTATTAACTGAATCTACCGAAACAATAAAGCTTTCTGCAATTTGAAGCAAATTACTCTTCTTAAGTTCCAAAGCTAACTCTGTTTCTCTTACTCTATGCATTAATGGAGTTAAAATCTGCTCATTAAGAATTGCCTTTTTTATCATACCATCTACATAGAACAACATCCCTTTTAAGTCGTCTCTACCTCCAATATTAAATTCTCTAAAACTAATATCAGCATTATCTCCGAGCAACTGCTCTAAATATTCTTTATTCTTAGCTAACTTCTTAGCTAATTTTGGTGCTTGCTTATCATTCTTTTCACCGGCTGCTTCACGTTTTAATAATTTTTTAAACCTCTTTTTTATCCTCTTCCACATCTAAGTCCCTCCAATTATTACTCTTTAATTGGTAATTAAATCATGACCTAAAGTTAGTATAAATGTTTCTACAAAAAATATACAAAAATAAGCCCTCTTAGGCTATGAATCCTAAGAGGGCTTATTGACATTTAAATATGAAATATGTTTTTTAATAATATAATCAATCTATTTACTCAAAATGTTCCGCGCAATAACAACTCCCGAGGCTGAAGCTTGAATTAAACCTCTAGTAATACCTGCACCATCTCCAGCTACATATAGATTTTCAACTTTAGTCTCTAGATTATCATTAACCTTTAATCTTGAAGAGTAAAACTTAACTTCAACACCATATAATAATGTATGACGTGAATAGATTCCTGGAGCTACTCTATCTAAAGCTTCTAACATCTCTACAATTGCTGTCATGTGTCGATAAGGTAACACTAAGCTTAAGTCACCTGGTGTAGCTTCTTTTAAAGTCGGTTCCACTAAACCACGTTGAATCCTACTTTCAGTAGAACGTCGACCACTTAAGAAGTCACCTAACCGTTGTACTAAGACTCCACCACCTAATAGATTAGCTAAACGAGCAATATCCTTACCGTAAGTAATCGGCTCTTTAAATGGTTCAGTAAAGGTCTTACTAACTAATAAGGCAAAATTTGTATTCTGAGTCTTGATATGAGCATGACTGTGCCCATTGACAGTTATTAGGCCACTATTATTCTCATTAACAACTTCACCTTGTGGACACATACAGAAAGTTCGTACTTTATCATCAAAAGTAGGCGTCTGATAAATAAATTTAGATTCATAAATCACATCAGTTAAATTCTCAAGAACCGCTGATGGCACCTCTACTCTTACCCCAATATCAACAGGGTTAATCGCCATATCTATCCCTAGTTTACCTGCTTCCTTACTTAACCATTCTGCATTCTCACGCCCAGGTGCAACAACAACATTATCTGCATTGATAATCTCACCATCAACCAATTCCACTCCCGTAATTCGATCATTCTCAACTATAAGCTCATCTGCTTTGACACCTATTCTAACCTCTACATCATTATCTAATAGATATTCTTTCATATTAGTTAGAACTTCTTGACTATATCCCGTCCCTAAATGCCGGATACGAGAAGGTACAAATTTTAATTCAGCTTGAATTGCTTGGTGATGTATATCATCCAAAACTTCTGCGGAAGCGCCATACACTTCTTCAGGAGCACCAAACTTCAAATACTCTTCATCAACATAATCGATTAACTCTACTAATTTTTCCTTGCCTATATAATTAGCTAAGTTACCACCTACCTCTGGTGATAATGTTAATTTGCCATCACTAAAAGCACCAGCACCTCCCCAGCCACAAACAATTGAACAGTTATTACAAGCAATACATTTAATCTCCTTATCCTTAGCCGGGCAACTTCGTCGGTCAATATCTGGTCCTTTCTCTAAAATTAAGATATCAAGCCCTGAATCCTCTTTAATCAATTCTAAAGCAGTAAAAATCCCAGCAGGTCCAGCTCCTACAATTACTAAATCATAATTTTTAGTTCGTTGTGACATGATCAATCCACCTCTTTTTTGTTTGAATGTTCACTCCTTTACTTATTATTCTGTTTAAATTTACAAAACCCTTCTTCTTTTATGATTTAAATGGGGACATCCGATTAGCCCTTCTAATCAATCTAATTAAATATATATAGAATCCAATTACTATCATCATCACTACAGTCATAGAGATTAAATTGCCTACTACCAAGAAATCATAAATCCCATGTAACAAAACCACTTGTCCCAACCCAATAGTAATTAACCTAACTTCTGAACCACGTTGCATCTTAGCTAAACCTAAATAATATCCTGCTATTCCAGAAAGAGAAGCATGTACTAAAGTAGTAATAAATGCCCTAATAATACCTACTTGATAACCAAAAACAACGGTATATAATAGATTTTCAACTACTGCAAAGCCTAAACCAACACTAATTGCGTAGATAATTCCATCCATCACTTCATTAAATTCCTCCGAAGGATAGATTCCATAACGCACAGCTGCAAACTTAAAGAACTCTTCTGTTAGACCAATAACTAAGATTGTTAATAAAAATAATTTAATTAGATTAGTATTAGCAGTAATCTGATTAGCAAAAGGTAGTTCAATAATTCCAACTGGTATTACCGCTAATGCTCCATAAATAAAAGCTTTTATAATCATTCTTATAGGTTCAGGCTCATACCGATCTTGACGATAAAAGAAATAAACCCACAATAGACCAGGAACTAAAGAAACCAGTAACAACCAAAATACTCGCATTTAATCACCTTTCTTTATTTAGAAATAAAAAGATAACGGCAACACTGCCGTTATAAATAAGTAAATTCTATATCTATTCTATCTCAGACTTTAACGCATCATCTTCTTTTGGTTGTTCTACCTCTTTGTTCTTATCTTCACTATCATAATTCACTTCAGGCTCAAAAATAACACGGTCCCCAGGATTTAAAGAGTAATATTCTGAACGTTCAACCCCATTAACCATTATCTTTGCCATATATTTACCTGGTACTTCTAATACACGTTTTAAACTTCCAATTGTCATATTCTTTCTTACAATCATATCTACTACTGTTGGTTTAATCATTGACTTTGTTGGATTGTTAAATTCTAATTTGATTTTCACTATAATCCACTCCTTCTTAGGTTGCTATAACAGTCAAGAAGTCTTTATCTAGACCTATTATAACCATATAGACTTACTAATATTCTTTAATATTAGCTATAAGAGTGGACTTCTAAAATAAAAATTAATCCTCTCCCTTCTCCTTCGCCATTTTTGCTCTTCGCCGATTAATAATCTGCTGTTTTAAAACAAAATTAGAAATTTGATTCTCAATTTTGCTACTTTTAAAATCAAATTTAACTCCCATTTCATAATCCTCTTCTCTATCCATAATTCTTACTACTTCTCCTAAAATTTTAAATTCTTCACCTTTTAGACTAAAGTTAAGTTCAACTACTAATCCTTTTAACAATCTAATATCCGAAAGCATACAGATACCACCGCCACTGATATCTACCATCTGTCCAGCACCTTTTTTCTCTTCTAAGTGAGTTAAATTTTCTCCTTGATAACTGACCGGACTGAATTGAATATCAGTCTTATATTCAACCCTAACAAACTGCCTCCGCTGGCGCCTATTAATTATATCAGGTAGTTTTAACTTAATTATCTCTTCTTCTCTAGACTTGATTTCTGTAGTAAAATAATGAACTCCTTGAGAACTATCTATATAAATCACCTGTATAGCATCACTAATTTTAAAATCTAAATCACCTTTTAATTTAATGATGAATTCATCTTCTTTTACTTCAGTTAATTGCCCTATTGCGGTTTTAGTTAAGTCACTAAAATCATCTTTGGGCTTTCTCAAGTTAATTTCATTGCCCTTTAAGTCCTCAATATGCATAATATCACAACACCTTTTAGGTTAAAAGTATGATATTATTATATCATTTAATAAGATACTTTGCAATCTGTCTACTTTTCTCTAATTATTCTGTTATAAATATTTTTGACTTAAACACTATCATTCTGTCTTATTTCGATATTATTTGATTCATTTTCTTCTTGGCCCTTCATAGTTGCTTTATCCCAAATTGTTTCATGTAAATAATAGATTAAAATCTTTAGTACTACCTCTATCAACGCCACTGATCCTGCTATCTCTAACTCTCCAGTTAAAAAGTATACTATCGCCATCGTTGTACTTGTAGCAGTTATCCGCCAAGTAATACTCTTTAAAATCCGCCTTAACTTATCACTCACTATTAACTACCTCCAACTTTTATCAGTTTACAGTTGACGGTTGACAGTGGGGCTAAGTAGAAGATCCCAAATTAAAAAGCAGTAAACTATCATAAACTCATAATCAGCCTTGATTTTTAGGCTGAGTAAAACAATGAATTCATTATTGAAAATGTTTATTTTTTCTTATTCTTTCTTCTTTCCTAATACTCAAAAGCGTCTTCTTTAAAACCTTCAAATATAAACTACTTTAATTCGAAAACTCTTTAAACTATTTTAACTGTCAACTGTAAATTGTCAACTGTCAACTAAAATTACTCCCACGGGTTAAATATTATACCTCTATCCTGTAAAAGTCCTTTAATCCGATTCGCTGACTTTTCTGCTGTTTCAAACTTCGGAATATGCAGATCGTATGAGATATCCGTAGTCACATTCTCACCTAACCAAACTGTCTCTATCTTCTCTGGATTAACCGTTGTCTTAATTAACTCCAAGTCTTCCTGTGTCAACTCTACAGCTGTAACAGCCAAGATTCCCCCAGCATCAAGCATGATATGTGATACTTCAGCTAGTCTTCTTAAATGTTCTTCTCTATAACTCTTATCCTCTTCGCTTTTAATATCAGCATCTACTCCGTAGAGTAAATTACCGATTCCTAAGAAGTATACTATCTTACCGTCGTTAAACAAACGCTTCTCTAAAGCCTTAGCTGTTGGCTTCTTACCTACGTCTTCTTCGCCAGTAATTAAGACTAGAGTTGACTTCTGATTATACTTCTCTGCTCGCTCATCATTAGTAATATGGCTCTTTTCCCATTTGTAATTCCTAAGCATAACTTTCTCTCTTACCCAGCTCTGTTCATCCTCTAAGGCTTTCTGGATTATACCTCCGCCTGCTATTTCGTACTCATCTACGATTACAAAGCGGCTGGTTTCTGCTATCTCACTAGCTAAATCAAAAGCTATCGCTTTTTCTAGCTTGAGAATACATTCAGCTACATCATGTCTCTCTATCTCATCTTTAGCCTCGTCTTGGTTTAAATCCGAAGCATCGATTACTCGTTCTATCTTCTCTATCTTTGCTCTTACTTTCGCTGTCCCTAATTTTAAATAGTAGTCTTTCTTCTTCTCCATCGGTTTCTTACCTAACCAAAAGAGATTGGCTCTAATCCGTGAGGTTGCTTCCGGTCGAGGTTCATCAGCTAATGTAGCCATCTCTCCACGAGTCACATATATCTGTTCCTCTAAAGTAAATCCTGTCGAATGACCTACGCCGATACTCTCCGGTGACGGCGCACTAAAGGCTTCGATAGACTTAACTTTACTTCGTTTCCCCGATGGATAGAAGACAACTTCATCCCCAACACTCATTTGACCAGCTTCTATCTTACCAGCAACGATCCGTCGATTATCGCCACCTTTAGTAAACTTATAAACATCCTGGACCGGCATTCTAAACGGCTTATCCGCTGGTA
>Ga0247721_100065_pt1 | contig 55822 bp, 42 predicted proteins | sample MSEWel2017_08_16_FD_189089 | JGI IMG/M metagenome (GOLD analysis project Ga0247721, IMG submission 189089) | Subsurface sediment microbial communities from gas well in West Virginia, United States - MSEEL Well Study Marcellus 3H_2017_08_16 | ecosystem: Environmental > Terrestrial > Deep...
CTTTTTCTTTCCATTTGTTCATATTGTAACAATTCGACAATTCAAGAAGTCCCGGGTGGTCGTGGGCATTACGGCGTATCCTTTTTAAAGTGTCATCTATGGCTATATCTTCCTTCAGGCTTCTTGCAATTTCTGTTAAGTTGCAGCTTTTTGAGGCTAATACTCCGGTTACTATTTCCAACATATACTTATGAAGGGGTTTTTTACACTTACATTATCCTCTGCAATCGATGATGCAACACTCACAATTTTTTTCTTCACATTTTGCCTTATTTCACCTATCATGAACTGCCTCCTTTTTCTTTTTTGTTAGTGCTTTATAGTAAATTCACTATACAGGAAAAAGGAGGCCTATTCAACCACTTATCGTCCTTTTTTGCCTTTCTTTACAAATACTTATCAAATATCATTTTGGAAAAATGGGAGGGCGCCAAGTTCATTTATACTGGCCTTTCTGATTCTCAAGACTTCACGAAGAGCTTCAATGGCAACATCAAGCCCAACCTTATTCCGGAATTTAAAGCAATCTGCAACTGTTTTTGCAGGGGTATAAATTTTCACCAATACACCGTTAATATCTACTTCCTGAATGCCGAAACTATATGTCTTTTTATTCATGACTGTGTAATGCAGTGGGGGGTTATCAATTTTCGGACGCCATGTATCTCTTGGTACAGTGATCCAAAGCTCATGAGGTATTTGTGTCGTAATCTCATGAAAGCTGAGTGCTGAAATTAGGCAAACAACGGCAGCGGGTATTTTTTGCAACTTTAATAAGGCTCTGATATTCAGTAATTGGCGCATCGGGGAGCATATACATCCCGCGAGCAATTTTGATAAGCAGTCCTTTTTTATAAAGATTATATAAAATATGCCTTTTAATGCCGAGTTCTTCAACATCTTTGGGTCAGACAATACCCTTATCTTTAGTGAGTTTTAGTATTTGATCTGTTTTGTCCATGACTGCACCTTTGTTAACAATTCCTTCACGATTATGGACAACTGTGGAGGAATTGCAAGCACTTTCTTTTAAAAAAAGAGGCCCAAAACTTGCATTCGGTTTAGTTACTATCGTGATTAATTACTGGCTTGAAAGTATGTATTATCTTGCTTATATGCTGGCAAAAAAAGCTATCATCTTCGCCCTCATGTATAGAAATAAATCGGACAGCATATCGCTTGTTTTCTGACAGCATATACATCAGATTTATTTGTTGCAAACTAAAAAGGGCATAATTACACCGCGTAAGCGGACACGTGCAAACAGGAATTCTTTATATTTACATTCGTTAACAGACACCCTCTCTCTTGAACCGGAATATAAAAATTATCACACTGGCTTTTTCTGAAAAGTTAAGTTGCTGATAATAAAGATAAATTTGGCGGGAGCGTGTAGGAATCGAACCTACCTCCCGCCCAGCAGGCGGGACAATCGGCTTTGAAGGCCGCGGGGCGCACCAGCTACCCAACCACTCCCATATTGTGACATGAATATACATATAAATGAAATTTCATCAAGACAAAGAAGAATTTGTTTAATTGACAAATCTCCAGATTCTGTATAAATATTCAAAACACAGGAGGTTTGTTTATGCTGGTTGCTCCTTCCCTTTTAAGTGCCGATTTTGCCAATTTACAGAAAGAAGTTACTGCAATAGATAATGCAGGTGCGGACTGGATACACTTTGATGTGATGGACGGGCATTTTGTACCGAATATTACTGTCGGTCAGATGATTGTGAAATCTTTAAGAAAATATACTGACAAAGTCTTTGATGTACATCTGATGATAGAAAATCCTGATAAATATGTGGAAGAATTTGCAAATGCCGGGGCAGATATTATTACTGTGCATCAGGAAACAACAGTTCATCTCCACAGACTCATTACATTGATTAAAAGCTTTGGCTGCAAAGCCGGAGTATCCATCAATCCGGGAACTTCTTTAAGTGTACTTGAAGAAATTTTGCCATATATTGATATAGTGCTAATAATGAGTGTTAACCCCGGTTTTGGTGGCCAGAAATTTATCGAAACATCTGTAGATAAAATAAAAAAGCTCCGGAGTTTAGCGGATAAATCTAATCCGGACTTGCTTATCCAGGTTGATGGCGGTGTTAACGATAAAAATGTAAAGATACTGGACGATGCCGGGTGTAATGTTGTAGTTGCAGGAAGTTATATTTTTGGATCAGGTGACTACAAAAAGGCCATAGAATCACTTAAGTAAATTATTTCAGGTTGTTTAACTCTATAACGATTTCTGATATTTCTTCGTCGGAAAATCTTTTTTCTTTTGCAGTTTTTTTAAAGTAGATACGCAGAAAGTATTAATATATAGACCGAGATCCCTCGGCATCGCTCGCCCTGTTAAATCCGGTTTTGCCGGGCTGAAGTACAGCATTTAACAGGGCAGGGGATGACAACTACCCAATGTGTCATCTCGAGCGAAACGGAGTGGAGTCGAGAGATCTGTTGTGTCGCTTGGCAAAAAGACCTCTCCGCTTCGTTCGAGGTGACATAAGTCATTGTGTCGTTTCGACCGGAAGCGAGCACTAAGAGACCTTTGAATAACTCTATTTGGTCATGCTGAATTTATTTCAGCATCTAATTATATAAACAAGTTATGAGACCCTGAAACAAGTTCAGGGTGACAATAACTTACTTATTCAAAGGTCTCACTAATGTGTAGTGCTCGGTGGGACGGAGAAATCTCTGCCGTTGTTTGGAAAAAGTACCCCTTCTTACTCTCCCCCTAAGCCAGGGGGAGAAAACATTTACAGAAAGTTTTTTAATTGTTCCAGATTTATTTTCCAAAGCTCATCCTGGATTTTTTCATCAAAAGCAATTTGTGCCGGAGCTATGGCTTTTTTATCCATAAAGTATGCTCCGGAAACCTGTTCAGATTCTTCCGATTCCACGGCATAAAGGATATTGTTTGCACCCTTTTTCACATCCGCTCCGAATGCGCCCCAGCCTTCTTTAAGTATTTTCGTATTTATTACGCCGGGGTGAAGACAGTTGACGGTAATTCCATCGGGACGGGTGATAGCTGCAAGCTTTTTAGTAAAAAGAATGTTGCATAGCTTGGACATGGAATAGGCCTCGTAACCGGAGTGAGTTCCACCCTTTTTGACTTCTTCCAGATCGATATCCGAGGCATGAGCCATGGAAGCGACGTTTACAATTTTCTTCTTTTGTCCATGCTTTATATTTTCAAGAAGTTTTAATGTGAGCAGAACGGGTGCCAAATGATTTACCTGGTATGTTATTTCATACCCATCACCGGATTTTTTATACTCACTTGAGTATATTCCCGCATTGTTTATTAATATATCGATTTTTTTGAACTGCTTTTTAATTTCTTCAGCAAATTTGTTCACATCGCTTAAGTTTGCATAATCTGCAACAAAACCGTAAAAATCCTTGTTTTTATTAATCTTTTCCAGCTCTATCACCGTATCCTGAACCTTTTTGGTGTCTCTTCCGTGAATTATCAATGTATAATTTTTTTCAGCAAGCTCTTTTGCTGTTTGCTGGCCGATGCCGTCTGTTGCTCCGGTTAAAAGTATAACAGGCTTTCTTTCCATAATTATCCTCCTGCTGGAATTCTTTTATATATAAAATTAATACAATTTTTCAATTACTTAAAGAGTTTTATTGCTGAGATCAGGCAGTCAGCCTGGCGATTGATTTGTTCATGATGGGATAAAGAAAGGTATTGGAAAAAAGTCTCCCTATGACAAACGACATAGCGGCAATAATGGCGCCGGGGATTGTTGTGAAAGTGATAAAGCAAAAAAGAGAGGTTATTATAACAACAACTTCAATCAGTGTTGCCACTGAAATGGGAGTAGTTATTTTATCCTTGACCAATATGGATCTTTCAAAGGATATGAACACTGTCAAAGCAGGCAAAAGAGACATTATCATGGCAGGAATTATAGCAAAATCGGCTAGATCGGGTGTTAATGCAGATACTTTTATAAACCAGAGATCGGCCAGAGGAGTTGCGGTTAACAGAAAAACTGCAGATGTTGAGCCCAAAGCAATTATGAATGCGAAATTGCGTATCTTGGTGTAATATTCTTTAGCGTTTTCGTTCAGAAATGTGATGGCAACTTCCTGATATGACAGACCCATACTTCTGAAAATAAATGTGAGTGAATGTACAACAGGCATTACTGCCAGAGAATCAATCGGACGCACACTCTGCGCCAGAAAAAGTGTTACTACGGGCTGAGCTGACAGCGCAATGAAGGGGGTAAGAGCCAGGGGCACATAAAATCTGGTAATACCGGAATATGTGAGATCGTTATCTACAGTGTTATCGTTCAGTTTAATTTCCGAGATAGAGCTTTGAGCAAGAAAATAGGCAGCCAGGGCCTCAGCTATGACTCCTGTACTAAGAGCAATTGTTCCTATATATGCTCCTTTAAGATTTGTGACATTAAACAGCGTGAGTGCAGTAATTCCCATGAAAACCAGTCTGAAAACTGTTGTATAGGCTACAACCCTTGTTAAGCCCGAGCGTATGAGAATACCCTGATAAAATCTTCTAAAACCGATAGCAGCAGGCCACGGAATCAGAAAAACGGTGGCAAGATGAGTGATTTCAGCTATTTCTCCAGGGATTTGCAGAATTCTGTAAGCAACAAAATCAAAGACGGGCGGAATAATAAGGATGATGATGAAAAGTGAAACAAATAGATTGATATAAATGGTGAAATTCTTGAGTTTGCTGTATGTGAACTCATTCTTAACCAGTGCCGTGGAAGCACTCATCAGCATAATGATCGGTGCCTCAACGACAAGCCCGAAAGAATACGCGATCCCGTATGCAGCAAGATTGAGTTTTACTTCGCCCATTCTTGCGATAACTGCAGCCAGGAAAGGACCTTCAATGGACATCATTATCCAGGTCAGTGCCAGCGGGTACCAGAAAACAAAAATTCTGCTGTATTTAAAATCGGTTTGAGTTTGCGACATAAGACGGATTATATATGTCAAATTCCTTTAAAAATAAAGGGGAAAAATACCGTAATGGGTGATGAGTGATGGCTTATGGGTGATGGGTAATGGGTAATGGGTAATGGGGATGTTTTTTGAGGTGTAGCTATTCGTGGGCTTTTTGTTTGATAATATCATAATAAGTCATAATACGCCTGACATATCTTACCGGTTCCGTACCCCGAGCATATCCATAAGTTGTGTTTTTGTAATACTTTCTAACTCTCAAAAGGGGGAGAGCTTTTTTTAAGGACGGCCATTTTTCAGGATTCCATCCTTTTTGTCTGCATATTTCCTGGGCGTCCCTGACATGACCATAACCGACATTGTAACTGGCAAGTGCAAACATCATTCTTGTTTCCGGATCTTTTATCTTGTCAAAGCGATGATATATTTTTGCAAGATAAGCCACTCCGGCTTTCACACTTTGTTCCGGTTTCATTCTGTTACTTATTCCCATCTCTCTGGCAGTCCTTTGTGTGACCTGCATCAGGCCGCGTACTCCGGTGTAACTCCTTGCATATGGGTTGAAATGGGACTCCTGATAAACCATTGCTGCAATCAAGCGCCAATCGAACCCATGTTTTTTCGCTGTTTTTTTGATAGTGTCTTTATACTTGGGAAGTCTTGTTTTTAGTCTTCTGTGAAATCTTTTGATATCTACGTAATCAAATATTGAAACATTCCTGTAGTAACGCTCATAAATCTGACCGAACGTTCCGTTCTTTTCTATTTTGTCAAAAAATTCATTGACTTTTTCCCGTAGCTTGTCGCTTTTGTTTCTCACCGCCCACCCAAGTTGTTGAGGCTCAGATATGGGAAAAGCTATCTCGATATCGGGGTAATAGCGCTGATTAAGCTTTGCAATATTTGAATCGGCTACAGTGACTCCTATTTCTTTTTCAGCTACCATACGTATAAGCTCTTCTGTCGGAATATTTTCATGAAATACAATATCAATATTCAAACCGTTCTTTTTTAATTCCTTAAGGCGTTGCTCATATGATGTTTGGGGGCGTGTATGAATCTTTTTTCCGTTTAAATCTTTTATTTTATCAATTGAATTGTTTCTCTTGTGGATTATAATTTGCTGCTGCACTTCGAGATACCCTTTTGAAAAATCTGCCAGTCTTTTCCTCGGTTCGGTAATGGTGAGCCCTGCTGCAATCATGTCTCCTTCACCAGAATTGAGCGCCCGGAACATTCCATCCCATCCCGGGGTTATAACTTCCAGTTTTACTTCGAGGAACTCTGCGAATTTTTTAACAAGATCGTATTCAAAACCCATATATTCGTCACGGTAACTGTAATAGACATTGGCGTTGTTGGTCATAATAACGGTTATTTTATCTTTTTCTTTTATATCTTCCAAAGTGCCCTCACTTGCAGGTTCAGCAAGAAAATGGAAAAGAATATAAAATAAAGGCAATAATGCTATTACAATTAGCTCTTTATGTTTTTTTATGCTCATTATTTTCACTCACCGTCCATCAATTAAAGCTTTGTTAAATCAGAAAGTGAAGCTGCTATAGCTCCTGCTTATCTAATAAGACTAACCTCTAAGAGAAAAAAATGCAAATTTTACCTTAAGATCATTGTTGTTTAATGGTTCCGACTTTTAAAAGTTCTGTTGTTCAAAAGTAAAAAACATGATAACTTTTCAATATAACAATCAGTAAAATAATAAAAGAGTTTAAAAATATGTGGACAATTAAAAAAAGTTTTAGAAATCTTGGCAGAGTCCGGGAAATATTTTCACAGGTTGTATATTACGGTTTCGGTCGCTTTCTGGATGAAACCAATTTATCCTCTGTGATCGGTTATGGCAAGAAAATAGTAACACTGGGAAAAGCCAAAGAAATAGAAAAATTGCCGGAAGAGGTACGTTTCAGAAAACTGCTTGAAAGTCTCGGCCCTACTTTTGTCAAAGTTGGTCAGTTTCTCAGCACCAGAGGGGATATTTTTCCCGAGAAGTTCACCAGAGAACTGGAAAAACTGCAGGATGAAGTGCCGCCTGTCAGCTATAATGAAGCTGTCAGACAAGTTGAATCGAATTTGGGCAAAAAACTCTCATCTGTGTTTAAGGAATTTTCCAAAGAACCTGTTGCTTCTGCCTCCGTAGCTCAGGTGCATAAAGGTATTCTTCACGACGGTACGGAAGTGGCCGTTAAAGTCAAAAGACCGGGCATAGAAACGACGATAGAGTACGATCTGGCCATTCTTATATTTTTGGCCGGGATGGCTGAAAAATACAATCAAGAGGCAAAAAATATACAACTTCTTGGAATAACGCAGGAATTTGCCGATCAGCTGAACAAAGAACTGAATTTTATTCTCGAAGCCAATTACATGGAAAAATTCAGAGACTATTTTTCAAAAAAAGACGATATTCTTATACCGCAGGTTATATGGGAATATACGGATATGGATGTACTTACCATGGAGTTTGTGAAAGGTACATCTATTGATAATATTAAGAAACTTAAAGAAAAAGATATCGACATGATCAAATTGTCTGAAGCAGGCGTTGATTTTTATATGAAACAGGTTTTTGAATTTGGTTTCTTTCATGCCGATCCGCACCCGGGAAATTTTCTAGTAACGGATAAAGGTGAGATTGCGGTTCTTGATTTCGGTATAATAGGAAAAGTTGACAGGAAGCTTCTTGAACACCTGAGTGCTGTTTTCGTGGGTCTTATCAATTTCGATATTGAATCGATTATAGAGGAGATGGTTTCATTCGGGCTTATCAACAGGGATGCTGATTTGAGAAAAATTCACAGGGACATGATGGATGTTATTCTCCCAGTTTACGGTCAGAATATAGGTAACATAGATGTTGTGCTGCTGTTGAATGATATAATAGATATCGGCAGAAAATATTATTTTAAATTTCCCATAGATTATCTTTTAATTTTTAAAACGTTTTCATTTCTCGAATCCACAGGACGAAAACTTAATCCCGACTTTAATTTTCTGAACTTTGCCGAACCTTACGCAAAGAAAATTCTGCTAAAAAAATACAGTCCTTCATATCTGTTCAATGACTTCAGAGAAATCTCATCAGGGTACAGCGATGTCTTAAGAAGAGCTCCGAAGGATTACAAAATTCTTGTGGATAAACTCAAAGAAGACGATTTGAGTATTAATTTTATACACAGAAATCTGGATGTAATGTCCAGGGAAGTGGACAGGTCTGCCAACAGGCTTTCCTTCAGTATTATTATTGCTGCAATTGTTTTGTCATCTTCCCTTTTTATCCTGGCAGATGTGGGACCCAAAATACTGGATATTCCGTTTCTCGGGCTTTTCGGTTTTGTTATCGCTTCATTTCTCGGATTGGGACTGGCCATCGGAATTTTCAAATCGGGGAAACTGTAATGCCTCTTGCTGTAACTTTCCTGGGCGGAGCCGGTGTTATTGGGATGAATATGTATTTGTATGAATCCTCGGATACGGCCATTATAGTGGATTGTGGGGTTATGTTTGCTGATTATTCATGTCCGGGGGTGGATTATATTATTCCGGATTTTAGATATCTCTACAAAAAAAGAGAAAAACTGAAAGGGCTTTTACTCTCCCACGGGCATGAGGATCATATAGGCGGTGTACCTTATCTGCTTAAAGATTTTAATATACCTGTTTACAGCGGCGAGTTAACTCTTAAGTTTTTAAAAGCCAAGCTGGGAGAATATAAAATTAAGGCCTATCTCAATGCGATTCATCCGGGAGATTTTTTTACAATAGGAGATTTTAGCGTGAGCTTTAATCCTGTAAATCATTCCATTCCGGAAACGTACAGCATATTTCTTAATTCAGGTGACTTTTCATTTCTGCACTGCTCAGATTTTAAAATAGACGATACGCCGGTAAGCGGCGAACCTTTTAACAGACAGCTTTATGAAAACCTCGGCGGTAAAGGTATAGACGGTGTTTTGATAGATTCCACCAATGTTTTTGAAAAAGGAAAAACGGTCTCAGAGAGCAGTTTAAAGCATAATCTGCTTGAGATTTTCCGCGGTATAAGGGGGAGGATATTTTTTACAACGTTTTCCTCCAACATCGACAGAATAAAACAGGTACTGGAAGTTTGCAGGCAGCTCGACAGAAAGGTTGTTTTCGAGGGGAGATCGATTCTGAAAAATACACTTCTGGGGAACGAAGCCGGTTATCTGCCTTTTCCTGAAGATACAGTGATCAAACTATCCGAGGCAAAAGATCTGCCCAATAACAAGATCTGTTATATCGTTTCCGGCTGCCAGGGTGAGGCAGGGAGCAGTCTTTTTAAGATTGTTTCCAGGGAACGAAAAAAGCTGCAGATTCAGGAAGGAGATACGGTAGTTATTTCTTCCAGAGTGATACCGGGAAACGAAAAAAATCTGAATGCCCTTATGAACCAGGTGGCTTTTTACGGTGGATATGTCGTTGATATGGATGAAGGTGGAATCCATGCATCCGGACATGCAGGCAGCGAGGATATAAAAGAATTTATCTCACTTGTAAAGCCGAAAAGGGTTATTCCTGTTCACGGAGAATTCCGTCATCAAAAGGCTGTATGCAAAATGGTCAAAGAAAATAATCTTGCAGAAGAAAGTATATTTGTAACTTCTGGGGATAAGCTGGTTTTCAGCGATGGCAAAAAAGATGTTTTGATAGATGATGTAGATATTGAAAAAAGATATGTGGATACGAGAGGGGATTTTCTTTTCAGCGAAGAACAGCTGAAGGAAAGGCGACAAATGGCAAGGGACGGTGTTGTGATAATTAACGCTTATTCTGTTAATGAAAAGGTGGATATAGACACGACGGGCTTTGTTCTCAGTAATAACTCTTTTTTCCGTTTAAGAAAGTTTTTAAGCGAGAATCTAATATTATTGAATGATGTTATAAAAGATGATAAAAACAAATTTGCCGAAATGGTAATGAAACTTACAAAGACATTTTTCAAGAAAAATATGGACAGAAGGCCGGTTATTAAGGTTTTTATCCAGGGGGAAAAATGGAACTGATTCAGTATATAATGTTAGGAGTTTTACAGGGACTGACCGAGTTTCTGCCGGTGAGCAGTTCGGGTCATCTTGTGATAGCCCAATCTCTGGTTAAAGGTTTTCAGCAGCCCGGACTTTTGTTCGATATATTTGTTCATCTTGCTACATTTTGCGCCGTTCTCATATATTTTCGTAAAAAAATATTTACACTTATAAAGGCATTGATAGGTTTTGTTTTTCTAAAATATCGCGTAACGTATTTTGAAAACAAAAATATGCTGTGGGGTGTAATTGTTGCATCGATTCCTACTGCCATAATCGGTTTGTATTTTAACGGAATTTCCGAAGTTCTGTTTTCCTCGACTACTTATGTGGGCTATGCTCTTATCTTTACGTCTCTTCTGCTTGTGTTTTCCGACAGGGTTACAGCAAGGGGGAATATAGATACTCCCAAGTCGCTGTTAGTGGGCATTATGCAGGGGTTGGCCGTTATTCCGGGTATTTCCCGGTCGGGTTCCACTATAGCTGTGGCGCTTTTTCTGAATGTTAAAAGGGAAGAGGCGGCGGAGTTTTCATTTATTATGGCTTTGCCTGCGGTTTTTGGTGCCACACTTCTTCAGGCAAAACATATAGGTTCCCTGGATTCCCTGCTGATTTTTCCTTATTTAATGGCGATGATCGCTGCTTTTTTCAGCGGCTTGTTTGCTATTTTTGTGATGATGAAGCTTGTTAAAAAGGCCAGACTTGTTTATTTTGCAGTTTACTGTTTAATTCTTGGGATTATAACAATAATATGGCTGTAGAGAAAAACTATAACGATAAAACTTACGATATTTTTTTTCTGATATTTTTGTTTATCAGTATATTTCTTGCCTTATCCATCTATTCCTATTCCCCCGATGATCCTTCTTTTTCCAACATTGTTTTTACGGATTATAAATCCGAAGTGTGCAATTATTTCGGCAAGATCGGGGCTTATTCGGCTGATTTTTTCGGTGCTATTTTCGGATGGTCATCACTTTTTTTACCGTTAATGTTTTTATTTCTGACATTTAATATCTATTTTGTAAAAAAAGGGAGATATAAAAAAGGCATTATCTATCTCAACGCTCTGCTGTTTTTTCTTATGTTGGCAGGGATGAGTCTTTTTACCGGTTTTACAGGTGTTGATGACTTTTATTTCCACCTGAAATACGGAGGGGGCGTTGTAGGTCTTATTTCGAGAGATTTTTTGTCGTCTCTGATCGGGGACATCGGCGGAATAATACTGTCTTTATTCGTGGTACTCTCTTCTGTTTTTCTTTTCATAAGAATTAATTTTACAAATTTTAATATAAAGCAGATGAAACCCAATATTAAATTTAATCTTAAAAGATCAAATTCCAAAAAAAATATAAAAGAACGCACTTCACAAAAATCACCGAAAAAGAACAATAAGAAAGCGGATAAATCTCAGAAAACAACTGTTGCGGATGCTGAATCCGAAGACGTAAAAATTGCGGATACGTTTGAACCTGAGAATGTGAAAAAAGCAAAGTACAGCATACCTTTGGGTCTTTTGGAAGAATCTGAGAAAATCAGCTTTGCAGAATCTGAATCAGAACTGAAACAAAAAGGTAAAATTCTGGAAGAAAAACTGCATGATTTCGGTGTTAAAGGGCATATAAGGGAAATAAAGCCTGGTCCCGTTGTTACCCTCTATGAGTTTGAGCCTGCGCCGGGGGTAAAAGTAAACAAAATTTCAAACCTCGAAAATGATCTAGCTTTGGCTATGAGTGCTGTAAGTGTGCGCATTATAGCTCCGATACCCGGCAAGTCTGTTGTGGGAATTGAACTGCCGAATAAAAGAAGAGCCGCCGTTTCACTCAGAGAGCTGATTAATACGAAAGATTTTGCGAAACAGGAATCACAACTTACCATTATTTTTGGCAAAAACATTGCGGGCAAACCGTATATTACTGACCTAACAAAAATGCCTCATTTGCTGATAGCCGGTACTACGGGAAGCGGAAAGTCTGTTTCCGTAAATACGATAATTTGTTCGATAATTTATAAATCTTCTCCAGAAAATGTGAAATTCGTGATGGTGGATCCTAAAATGGTTGAGCTGAGTGTTTATGAAAACATTCCCCACCTGGCGGCACCGGTGGTTACCAATCCGAGAAAAGCTGCGAATGTATTGAAGAATGTTGTGGAGGAAATGGAGAACAGATATACCCTTTTGGCTGATAACAGGGTAAGAAATATAGATTCCTATAACGATATGGCTTCAAAAAAATCCGAAATGGAAAAAATACCGTATCTTGTTGTCGTGGTTGATGAGTTTGCAGACTTAATGATAGTTGCCGGTAAAGATGTTGAACAATCCATAATGAGAATTGCCCAAATGGCAAGGGCTGTGGGGATTCATCTGATACTGGCTACCCAGAGACCTTCCGTTAACGTGATTACCGGTATAATTAAAGCTAATATGCCCGCCAGGCTTTCTTTTCGTGTTTCCTCTAAAACGGATTCCAGAACGATTTTGGATCAAAACGGGGCGGAAACACTTCTCGGTAAAGGCGACAGTCTGTTTATCCCGCCGGGGCACAGCGATCCGGTACGCATTCACGGCTGTTTTGTGAGCGAATGGGAAGTTAACAACATTGTAAGTTACCTGAAAAAACTGGGAGAGCCTGAATATAATATGGATCTGGTAAAAGAAGAGGATCCCGATTCCGGTGACGTAGATGATAATGAGAAGGATGAAAAGTATTATGAAGCTCTGGATCTTGTTAAGAAAAAAGGCACGGCATCCATATCGATGGTTCAGCGATATTTGAGAATAGGTTATAACAGGGCTGCACGCATCATAGAAATCATGGAAAAAGAAGGGGTGATTACGCCGAGTGACGGTACATCCAAACCAAGGGAAGTAATTATAAAGGACTGAATATCCGGGAGGAAAATATGGCTGATTTGTCAGTAAAATATATGGGACTTAACCTGAAACATCCTGTAATTGCAGGGGCATCATCTTTAAGCAAATCCATTGAAGGGATCAAAAGTCTCGCCTCGGCCGGAGCTTCGGCGGTAGTGGTTAAATCGCTTTTTGAAGAAGAGCTGAGGCATGATGAGGATTACGGCGATGACTACCACCCGGAAGCATATGCATATGAAATTTCAGATGCTTTTGTTATGTACGGTACGACCAATTATTTGAAACTCATAGAAAAGGCCAAAACCGAAGTGGACATCCCTGTTATTGCCAGCGTAAACTGTCTGGGGGGTAAATGGTGGACTGATTTTGCATCCGAAGTGGAGAGTGCCGGAGCCGATGCGCTTGAGCTCAATATCGCTTACCTGCCCTTTGGTAAAGATGAAAAACCTTCAGAAATAGAAAAGAAATATTCCCGGATAGTTTCGAATGTGAAAAAAGTCGTTAAAATACCTGTTGCCGCTAAAATCGGACAGTATTTTACAAATATTCCCTATATTGTTTCAGAAATTGAAAAAGGCGGAGCCGACGCTGTTGTATTGTTTAACAGGTTTTACAGGCTCGGGATTGATATAGAAAAGCTGGAATTTAAACCGGTGGAATTTTTCAGTACCGAAGCTGAAACATACAGTGCACTCAGGTGGGTGGGAACGATTTCCCCACAAACTAATATTGATATCTCTGCAACCACGGGAATTCATTCGGCGGATACCGCTATCCAACATATTCTTTCCGGTGCAAAAACAGTGCAGGTGGCATCAGCCATGTACACAAAGGGAGAGAAAGTTCTGCAGGATATTTCCTCCGGTATAGAACAATATCTGGATGCAAAAGGATATTCATCTCTTAAAGATATTCGTGGTGAAATGGTTAGCAGTATTGAAAACCGAAAAGCTTTGGAGCGTACCCAATATATGAAAGTAGCCGGAGGCTACGGTGTTAATGTTTATTAGAAATAGTGAAGCAGGGAGATAGAGAGGTGGGGAGAAGGAGAAGTAGTGAAGTGGAGAAATAGTATTAAGTGCTAAGTTTTAAGTAACTTTATAAAATTTTGTTATTTCAACCCTGCATAATTTTTTTATATTTAACAGGGCAGGCTTTTCTCGATAAATAACCACTAATAACAATAAATAACTATTTGCCTCCGCTTTCACTAACCTTGAACATCTCGCATCCCTCATCACGCATCATGCTTTACGGCTCTTACGCATCACGGTTTTTCCTGTGTAAATTTTGGGAGGTTACCAAAGATGCCCAAATTAATAATTATTACGATTAAATAAATTTTCACTTTAATTAAGGATAAAAAACAATATAATAATCCTGTGTACGTTAACAGCATTTATCCGAAGGTACCAAGTTGTTTTGCAAAAGTATTATTGTAAGCATGGCGGCGCTGAAGCGCCACTTCCGAAAGATGAGTATTCCTTATGGGATTTATTACTCTCTTGACTGCAACTCGGTATGAAATATGTTTGAGAAGGTTAGGGTTTTGAGTAATGCCGGAAAATAGATTCCCGTCTCATTTATGAGAACTTTTTAAGGCCTTTATCCGAAGGACTCAAGTTTTTAGTTTTTGTATAAGTTAACAGGAGGTTTACTTGGATCGGATCACTGCAGAGCATGCCAAAGAGCTTTTTGAAAATAATAATATACTGGGATTGGGCAGATTGGCCAATGAAAAGAAAAAGCTGCTGCATCCTGGAAGTTATGTAACTTTTGTGGTAGACAGAAATATTAACTATACTAATATCTGTACCTGTAAGTGCAAATTCTGCGGATTTTACAGGGACAAACAGGAAAACGGTGCATATCTTATAGATCACGATGCGCTTGCCAAAAAGATCGAAGAAACCCTGTCTCTGGGTGGTACTCAGATACTTCTTCAGGGAGGGCTTCACCCCGATCTTAATATTCAATATTACGAAGAACTGCTGGGGTTTATTAAGAAACATTTTGATATCTGGGTTCACGGATTTTCTCCGCCTGAGATTGACCATATTGCAAAACTGAGCAATCTTTCAATTGAGGAAACCTTTGCCCGATTAAAGGCTGCCGGTCTCGATTCTATGCCGGGAGGCGGAGCGGAACTTCTTGTGGATACTGAACGCTCCCGAATAAGTCCTAATAAAATCGACTCTAAACGGTGGCTTGATATTATGCGTAAAGCACATCTTGCAGGACTCAGAACATCTGCCACAATGATGTTTAAGAAAAGTGATTCCGTTGATAATATTCTTGAACATCTCTCAAAAATCAGAGAGCTGCAGGATGAAACGTGCGGCTTCACTGCCTTTATTCCGTGGCCATTGCAGCCTGATAACACAGAGTTGGATGAAGAACACTCCACTGCTGTTGATTACCTGAAAATTTTGGCACTGAGCAGGATATTTCTGGATAATATTAAAAATATACAGGTTTCCTGGGTCACCCAGGGTGAGAAGATAGGACAAACGGGGCTGTTTTTCGGCGGCAATGATTTCGGCAGTCTTATGATAGAGGAGAATGTTGTCGCGGCATGCGGTGCAACCTATTCAATGAGCATAGACTCAATTCTGCATAATATAAGAGAGGCCGGGTTTGTGCCGGCTCAGAGGGATATGGGATATAATATAATTAAAGTATTTGATTGAAACGATTGTCTGATAGAATTGACAATTTAACAAGTCCTACTAATGTTAATTAAGTATATACGTTATGAAATATATTGATACAGTCCGGCATTTGCCTGGATTTAGTTTTCAACAGCTATAAAATAAGAGGAGCCATTAAAGGTTAATATGAATAAACATATAATTGTTAAAGGTGCAAGAGAGCACAATCTCAAGAATATTTCGCTTGATATTCCGAAAGATCAGATGGTTGTTATTACCGGTGTAAGCGGTTCCGGTAAATCCACACTTGCTTTTGACACCCTTTATGCAGAAGGTCAGAGGCGTTATGTGGAATCCCTTTCCGCCTATGCAAGACAGTTTTTGGAACTTATGGAAAAGCCCGATGTGGACTCCATAGAATTTTTATCACCCGCTATCAGTATTGAACAGAAATCCGTAAGTAAAAACCCCAGATCCACCGTCGGAACCATTACGGAGATTTATGATTATCTGCGTTTACTTTTTGCCAGAGCGGGAGAAGTCTACTGCCCTTCCTGCGGAAAGAGGATTCAGAATTATACTGTTCAGCAGATTGTGGATTTTATTATGGACCTGCCGGAAAAGTCAAAAGTGCAGATACTATCCCCTGTTGTTTTAGGGCGAAAAGGGGAATACAAACAGCTTTTTTCAAAACTTCTGAAAAGCGGTTATGTCAGGGCTTTTGTTGACGGGGAACTGCACAGACTGGAAGAGAAGATAAATCTCGATAAAAATGTAAAACATTCGATTAGCGTCGTTGTGGACAGAGTGAAAATAAAAGAGGATATTCTTAGACGTATTACCGATTCCGTAGAGACGGCGCTCAGATTATCCGACGGTCTTTTGGAACTGGATGTTGAAGGTGAAAAGTATCTTCTCAGCGAACACTTTGCCTGCCCGGATTGTAATGTAAGCATTGCAGAGATCGAGCCCAGGAGTTTTTCTTTTAATAATCCCTTCGGTGCATGTCCGACATGTGACGGTCTGGGAGAGAAAATGATTTTTGATCTGGATTCCCTGGTTCCCGATCAGAATGTCAGCATAAGAAACGGTGCCATTAAACCATGGGAAAAATTTGATAATTTTCATTATTACAATACGCTCAATGCACTGGCTGAAAAATACGGCATTGATCTGAACGTACCGTTCAAAAAACTTAAAAAGGAACATATTGATATAATTTTATACGGTACAAAAGAGCCTCTTCGTTTGTTCACATTCAAAGGGGATAAAAAAATATTTTATGACAAAAGATTTAACGGCGTGGTAGGATATCTCAGGGAAAAACTTTATTCAAACAGACCTTCGGATGTTGAATATGCGAAAACCTTTATGTCCAAAATGCCCTGTGACGATTGCGGCGGCACAAGACTGAAAAAGGAGAGTCTTTCGATAAAAATCGGAGGGAAAAATATTTATGAAATCTCCACACTCAATATATACCATGCTTTGGAATTTATTACTTCCGTAAAATTTGAAGGTTTTAAAAAGGAAGTTGCCGAAAAGATAATACGGGAAATCGGCAGAAGGCTCAGATTTCTTCTCAGTGTGGGACTGGATTATATAACCCTCGACAGGAAAGCTTCTACCTTAAGCGGAGGAGAGGCCCAGAGAATAAGGCTGGCCACACAGGTGGGTTCAGGACTGACCGGTGTTATGTATGTTCTGGATGAGCCCAGTATAGGTTTGCATCAAAGGGATAACGATATGCTTATTTCCACATTAAAGGATTTGAGGGACATCGGTAATTCTGTCCTTGTGGTGGAGCATGATGAAGATACGATACTGAAATCCGACTATGTTGTGGATATGGGTCCCGGCGCCGGAAGGCATGGCGGAGAAGTGGTTTTCACCGGTTCACCGGAAGAGTTGAAAAACTGTAAAACAAGTCTTACGGGCGATTATTTATACGGCAGAAACGAGATTGCACTGCCGGAAAAGAGAAAAACTCCACGATCCGGATTTCTCAAAATACTCGGCGCAAGGCAGCACAATCTGAAAGATGTGGATGTTTCCATACCGTTGGGGCTGTTTACTTGTGTCACCGGTGTAAGCGGTTCAGGTAAATCAACACTTATTATGGACATTTTATACCCCTCCCTTAAGCGTAAGATACTCTCCTCGCCTATAAAGCCCGGTGATCATGACGGATTAAAGGGTTATGAGAATATAGACAAAGTTATCGATATCGACCAATCCCCTATTGGAAGGACACCCCGTTCAAATCCTGTAACATATACCGGTATTTTTACGGACATCAGGGATATTTTTGCCCAGACACCGGATTCAAAAATCAGGGGATTTAAGCCGGGGAGATTCAGTTTTAATATCAAAGGCGGAAGATGTGAGAATTGCAGCGGGGAAGGTTATATTAAAATTGAGATGCATTTTCTTCCCGATATGTACGTGAAATGTGATGTCTGCCAGGGCAAACGTTATAACAGGGATACGCTTGATATAAAGTATAAAGGGAAAAATATCGCGGATGTCCTTGATATGACAGTTAACCAGGCTTACGAATTTTTTGAAAATATTCCGAAACTGAAGAACAAATTGCAGGTCTTAAGGGATGTGGGGCTTGGTTATATAAAACTAGGGCAGCCTGCCACAACATTGTCGGGCGGCGAGGCTCAGAGGATAAAGCTTTCCAGGGAACTTATGAAGAGATCAACAGGGAAAACGCTTTATATTTTTGACGAACCCACAACAGGTTTGCACTTTGAGGATATAAAAAAACTGATAAATATATTTGAAAGGCTGACAAAAACGGGAAATACAGTTATAGTTATAGAACATAACCTGGATGTTATAAAATGTTCGGATTACATTATAGATTTAGGTCCGGAAGGGGGAGGCCGAGGCGGAGAAGTTGTCTTTACAGGTACTCCCGAGGAATGTGTGAGATGTGAACAGTCTTATACAGGCAAATATTTAAGGAGTAAAATAGAAAAGAATGTGGTACTCCAGGGCTAGGGCGCTATTTTTAATTGCTGTTTTCATTTTATCTTTGGCTGCACAAAGTGCAGCTTCATTGAAGTCGGAATATTTTGCCGCCAAAGATGAACTGGCAGCGCTGGAAAAATCAAAAAATGTTTCTCACAGTTCATATGACAGAGTTGCCAACAAGTTTTACAGTATATACAGCCGTGATCCCAAATACTGGCTTGCGGACGATTCTTTATACCTTTGCGGTAAAACGTATCTGAAAAGTTATTGGAGATTTGACAAAGAATACGATCTGAAAAATGCCCTTAAGTATTACAGGCTTCTCGGTGCAAATTATGATTCAAAATGGGCTGCGGATTCGTATCTGAAATCGGCATATATATATTCAGAACTTGATGATTATGTTTCTGCCAAATACATGCTTGGAAGGGTTATTAAAAAGTTTTCCGGTTCCTATCCGGCGGAAAAGGCTAAAAAGCGGCTTAAAGAGATAGAAGAAAAGCTGGGAAGTGATCAGGAAATCAAAGTAAATTTTTCACAGAAGGATCCTAAAGAAGAGGCAGTCAATAATGTTGTAAATGGCAATAAAAACAGTGAAAATGATGATACTGAAAATGAAAGTTCTGCAGCAGGTTCCGGGAATGTCCTTATAAAAGATATAAGACATTTCAGCAGTAAGAAATATACAAGAGTTGTGCTTGATTTGTCCAGGAATACAGAATTTGAAAAGCACTGGCTCAAGGCAGATCCGAAGCATGATAAACCTCCCAGGCTTTTTCTGGATATATACAACACCAAAGTTGATTCTGATATTAAAGAAAAAATTAATATTAAAGACGGTCTTCTGGAAGCTATTCGTTGGGGGATTTTTAAAAAGGGAGTTACACGTGTTGTACTTGACAGCCAGAATGTAGAGGATTTTACCGTTTTCAGTCTGAGCAATCCGACAAGAATCGTAATTGATGTAAGCGATGGAACACTTGTAAATAAAAAGGCTGCAAATAACTGGGAGGATTCGGGTGAACCATCTACGGATACCCTCGCGGGAGTGTTCGGGCTAAAAGTTAAAACTATAGTTATAGATCCCGGACACGGCGGGAAAGACCCTGGAGCGGTATATGACGGACTTCTTGAAAAAAATGTTGTTCTTGATATTGGCAAATTCCTTAGAAATTACATTAGAGAGAACACTGATTTGAAGGTTTTTATGACAAGGGAAACAGACCGGTTTATACCTCTGGAGGAACGAACCGCTTTTGCCAACAAAAAGAGAGCTGATATATTTGTTTCCATTCACATTAATGCGGCAAAAAACAGGAGAGCCCGCGGCGTCGAAACCTACGTTCTCAACGTGACAAATGATAAGGAAGCCCTGGAAGTGGCCGCCCTCGAAAACAAAGCTACGGAAAAATCTCTTTCGGACTTACAGGGTATTTTAAAAGATATTATGCTTAATTCCAAACTCGAAGAATCTCTTATGCTTGCCCAGCTTGTACAGGATGATATTGTGGCTCAGATTAAAAAGAAAAGTCTCGGGGTGAAACAGGCGCCTTTTTATGTGCTGGTGGGGGCCAAAATGCCTTCAATTCTGGTGGAATGCGGTTTTCTCTCAAACAGCACCTTTGCTAAAAAAATACGCTCTTCTGACTACAGACGCGACATAGCCCGGGGTATATATAAGGGAATAATCGGCTACATAGAAAAGTACAATGGCAAGGGTTAATGTTTTTACGCAAAATAATACGATTTTTTCTTATTTTATTCCTTTCTGTCACTGCGCTGCTGGTGATGCTGAACCTTATTCTTTCCATCTATCCTGAAAAGATTGTTTCATATTTTCTCCCTGAAAATTATTCAGTTACAATTGAAGAAATGCCTTCGGTTTTTCTCCCCTTTTATTTAACTGTATCGGGTATGGAAGTCAGCTCTGATAAGTTTAGCCTGAGTGCCAGTAAAATTGATGTGAAAGCCGACTACAAATCGCTCGTGAATTCAGGACGGTTTCTTTCGGTAACCCTTTTTGACGGCGGATTCACATATCGCAGTAGTAAGGAGATAAATGATATCGAGGCAAGCGTTATTCCCGATATTTTCAAAGAGATCCGCATATATGATACAACGGTGAAATATGAATCTGAACCGGTAACAATCACTCTAAATGCCAATAATCTGTCTTTTGAAGGTGCTTCAGGTGCAATCAGCGGGCAGCTCGGGGAATCTTCGGTATCCTCAGACAAATCAGAGCAGACATTTACCGGAAGCGCGAAAGCCCGTTTAAGAAATCAAAATCAGCTGATTATTGATCATTTGAAACTGAACGGCAAAGATTTTTACATAAATATTGAAAACGGAGAATTCAGCGAAGGGAGAAATTATGCAGTCTTTGATGGAGCTTTTGATACAGAAATTTTAAATGTTTTTACGAAAATAAAAGATGGTAAGCTTAATATAAAAGGCGAATATGATTCGGGGAAATTGTCTGCAAGGACGGAATTAAGGGGCATAGAAGTCGATAATATAACGGCGGACGGTTTCGTGGATATTTATGGTAATATCTTTGAAAAGCTTCTTTTTGAGAGCAGCAAACTCAGTATTAACGGTATGGAAATAAGCTGTAACGGCAGTTTTATGACTAAATCTTTTGATGCAACCTTGAACTACAGTTTTAATAAACAGCCTGTTTTGTTTGAGAATAAAAATTACCAAATAAAACTGGGAAGTGGGAACGCCTCAATTTCTCAGAATTTCAGCAGGTTCACAGGAAAATTTACCGTTTCTTCACATGAAAAATACAGAATAAATTACAGTGCAAAACTCCGGGGTAATAAAATAGCGATTGAAAGTATCGATCTTAAGTCCGGAGAGACACAATTGTCAGGAGCAGGTATTTTTGAAAATGGCAAATTAAACCTGGATTTCAGCGGCGATGTTGTAAATAATAAGGATTTAAAGGTTCATCTGGATTTCAGACATCATCTGAAAGTTGACATGACTATGACAGCTGGAGCTGACTCGCTTCATCTGACAGGCAGTTACAGGAATATTATCCCTTCTGTACTATTTAATGTATGTGCTGAAAGGGTTAATGGTGAGATAGATATAACAAACACGAGTCTGGATTTTACGGCCAATGGAAAACTTAAAAAAGGAAAAGTGAGTGTAAAAGGTAGTGTTTTAAAAGACACGCAGAATTATAAAATTAAGGTGTCTTCAGTTCCTTTTAATAATATTCTCGCATATTTCAAGGTGGACTCCGATTTTGATAATGCAGTAACGGGGAACGCCGATATCCGGGTAAAAAACGGGGAGCCTGAAGTTGACGGGGAATTTTATTTAAATGAGCCTTCATCGCTGCCGACTCACAATATTTCATATTCATACAGCGACGGGGTATTGAATATTGATAAGTTAAGACTTCAAAATAAAAAGTTAGTTAACGTTGGATTTTTGAACTTTAAAAAGAATTATCTTAGAGGAGAAATTAGCTTAGAGCGGTTTAAATATAAAGATTTCCCGGAGCTGGAAAATGTCAGTTTTTTTCTGCACGGCGGTATAGATGAGCCTGTCATGAATCTTGATTTCAATATAACACCTGCCGAGTATCTTGATAATGTTTCGGTTTCGGCAACCGGTAATTTTGATAATATTTCCATAAATGCCCAAAGCAATCAGCTGAGTTTTAACGGTACTGTCTATCCGCTTGAAAGGTCTTTAAGAGGTGAAGTTGCTCTGAAAACATTTAATATTAAGGGAGTGAAGCCCGAAGGTTCATTCTTAATCACTTCCTCTGATTTGCAGAAGTTTTTAATAACATCGAATCAGTTAACAGTCGGCTATAAACAGTATGAAACACAAATATCCGATCTCTCAATGGCTTTTGAAAACAAAAAACTGCAAAATATTTCCGGCATAATAGACAGTAAATATATTAAAGGCGTCCGGATAAAGAATGGCAGTGCTGATAAAGAGAATATTGATGGTGACATATATTTAGATAACGTTAGTTTTTCCGATTTTTTTCTAAAGAAAGCAGGTGTATCCGGCAGGTTAAAGTTTATTTACTCATACGAAGGATATCCGGAGCTGTATGGCAAAGCGGGACTGCAGGGGAAGTTATATTCAGATTTTGCAAAAGTACGTCTTAAAAATGTTAAAGCGGACATAAATTTTGATAACCACTCTGTAAACGGCCAGATTAATGGGCATGAGCTTGATACAACATTGAAAGGAAATTTTCAGATTCCCAAATATTATAAACCATATGATGGGAATGTTTATCTTAATACAAGTAATTTTTATGTTGAAAAATACGGATTTAAAGGGACTCTTGATATTGAAGGCACCTATTCAGGAAGAGAAAAACTTGTCAGTGCAGATATTGTAATTAAACAAGCTTATCTAAGCCATGACGAGCAGATTCCGGATTCTGTAAATGTAGAAAAAAAGAGTAAAACCCCTTTTAAACTTAATATCGATATACAAACGGCTGAGCCCGTTCAGCTGCAAAATAAATATGTTTCCGGAGGGCTTACCCTGGATTTGCATGTGGAAAAAGAAAACTTGATTAGTATAACGGGCAGAGTTAATGCTGTAAACTCGCAGATAATGGTGGGCGAGGGCAGCTTTTCTGTTACAAAAGGTTATATAAGGTTTATGAAAAATTCCCCACCTTTTCTTTTTGTTGATGCTGCCGGTGAAAAGAATTTCAGAGATTTGCGTTTAAAAATTAAAGGCTTTCTCCCGCAGTATGAGGTGGAAGTAAGGAGTACTGACCCGTCGGTGTCTTCAGATTATCTAAATACGACCTCCAAAATCGGTGAAGAACAGTTGCTCTCAAGAATAGTGGGAGGTATGCTGCTGAAGGATATCGCTGGCATTACCGAACAAGTTGTTGGTATTAGTGGAATTAATGTGGATATCAATAGCAGATCCTTTATGGGCGGGCAGGGGAAATATTTGGCTATAGGCAAGAGATTTTCAGACAGATTAAGATTAAGGTATATGATAGGTGTATCCGGCGAGGAAAGTTTTAACAGTGTTGTGGGGGAGTACACACTTCTGGACTGGTTGAATCTTTTTGTGTACACTACGCCTAACGGGGGTACAGGTGCGGGTTTTTCTCTTCTTAACGGTTTTTAGTTTTCTATTTGCAACAAATATTTATTCGCTTGAGATTCAGGGCAATGTCGATAATGAGACAAAGCTGCAAATAAAAAGGTTTTATTTGGAAAACGGTCAGCCCAAAACGGAAAAGATGCTTAATTATCTCGGATTTGATTTTTTTACTTTTAACAGGAATCAGTTGATAATAAGCAATCCCGAGCAGATTGACGATGTTGTTTTTTACGGGAACCTTATATTTCTTGACAATACACTCCAGGGTGCTTCCGGTTTAGCAAAAGGTTATCCCATATACGCCAAAACACTGGAAGATTCCGCTGAAAAAGTAAGGAAGTTTTATTTTCGAAACGGATACAGGAATGCCGAAATTAGTGTGAATACCCGAAATAACGATGCTATTTTTCATGTAAGAGAAGGTAAACGTTTTTTGGTGACGGATATCTCTGTAAAAAATGCCGTTTACCCTAACAAGTTCAATTTTTTAAACCCCAAGATTTTTGACGATAAACTGGAAGATACTTATGTTAAAGAGATTGAATATTACTTCCGCAGTAAAGGATATTTTAATGTTTCAACTGATGTCAGTTATTCAGAAAATAACAAACGAACGTTCTTTCTGAATATTAATAATCCAGTTTCCTCTGTAATGTCCGTGCTGCCGAATTTTCATCAGGGGGTCTCACTTATAATATCTGTTAATAAAGGGGAGAAATTTTCTCTGCGGATAAACGGCATAGAGAATGAAGAGACAGAAAGCTTAATGCGCAATGAAATAAGCAAGAATTTAAAGGGGATTAACACCTTCTATGTCAGATACACGGAAGGGGAGCTGGAAAAACTTCTTACTGGAAAAGGTTATATTAATCCTCAGATTACAATTATTGTTAAAGAAAAGGAAGTTGTTGTTGATGTGGATTATGGTGAAAGGTTTGTTATTACGAAAGTTAATTTCATATACAGCAGTTTCCCTGAAAACAAGTTTTCTGGTGAATTTAGCATAAAGCCAAGTCTCATATACAGTAAAAATGAAAGAGCAATAAAAAGAGCGGTTTTAGATAAACTTTACAGCAGGGGCTATATTTATGCAAAAGTCCAAGATATTAATTTTATTAACAAAAAGGGCAAGCTGGCTGTTGATATAATTATAAATGAGGGAAATAAATATACGATTGATGATGTTTTTGTGAATGATAAAGAAATTCTGGATAATCTTCAGAGAACGGCAACATCAAAAGAAGTGAACAATCTGCTGAGGATAGTAAAATCCAATATAAGCAGTGAATATTACTTCACCTCAATTTCATTCGATAAATTTAGAATAGATAAAGACAACAATGTAGATCTGGTGTTTAAATCCGACTTATCCCAGTTCAACTTAAACGAGGCAATATCCACTGATAAAGATTTGCAGACATTTGTCAAAGAACATTTTTTTGATGAGCCGAAAATTACAAAAGTTAAGATTGATTCTCTAAAAAATTTTCTGGCTTCAGAGAAAAATTATATAAATTATTCGGTGGGGCTTATTCCGTTATCTGAAAATAAAGCTGATGTTGTTCTTTCAGGCAGCAAAGGTGAATCGAATGAAATTTTCGGCGGTTTTGCGTACGATGATATCGAACAATTTAATGTCTTTGCCGGTTACAGAAGATTTGATATTTTCGGTACGGCACACCAGTTTCAGATATTCACTTCTTACTCAAGCAGAGAAGAAAGTCTGACTCTTTCTCTGGGTAGCAACAACTTCTTTGCACCTAACCTTGCCAATATATATTCTGCGGGATGGAAAAAAAGGGATGAGGATACTTTTGAGTATGAACAACTGAAGGCAAGTATACAATTTTTTAAAACATTGAATAATTTTCGATATGGAATAGGGGCATATGGGGAAGAGCTTAATTTTACGGGGCTTGATTATGAGAAAGACTTTGCTGAAAAACTGAGTGATAATTACAGACTTATAGGAATACCGTTTTCTGCAGACATTTCCGGTTCTTATCTGGGACCTGATATTGAAATTGAATATTCTTCAGAGGCCAAAATTAAGCCGCTTTTTCAGATGGATCAAAATAGTTTTGTTACCGGGGAGCTGAACACTATGCTGAAAATTTATCCGGCTGACAGATTCAGATTTAAACTGAAGAATGACTTTGGTTATATCAGCCGCAATGACGGCGATATACCTTTAACTTACAGATATACCCTTGGCGGACCTTACAGGATGAAAGCCTTTGATTACCGGGATATCGGTTCAGAAGACGGAGAGGGAAATGTTTACGGGGGCAGCAGGTTTTACTATTTTCTTTTCGGGGCAGAGTATGAAATTAGAAACAATGTTTTCCTCGGCCCTTTTGTGGAATACGGTAATGCAATGGATAAATGGGATTTTTCAGACGGGTATGCGGATGTGGGCATTGCGCTGACGGCGGATACAATGCTTGGATCCATCGGCATTAGCTTTGCACAAGAAACGGTTGGTAGCAATAAAAGCGATTCGGCTCTTTATTTAACATTCAGCGGATCTTTTTGATGTGCACTCTTAGCAAATGACAGGTGAGTTCAACGTTCAATGTTCAAGGTTCTTCCGGACAAATCAACGAATACACAAATCAACCAGTATACAAATAGCCAATAAACCACTCTATTAAAAGCTTTTAATAAGTACCACACCTAACCTTCCTTAAATTAGGGGAGGGGGATAACTCCCCCCCCCTATCAGAAATTTAGGAGGGGCTGGGGGCCTGCCTTGTTGAATGCTGTAAGCAAATGGTTTAGCTATTTATTCAACTGGGCTGGTAAAATTAATAATGACTTAATTAATCAAGTTTCGCACTTCGTTTTGTCATTGCGAAACCCTGTGAAAACAGGGTTGTGGCAATCTCAAAATAAGAAAAGTAGGGAGATTGCTTCGTCGTATTCACTCCTCGCAAAGACTTATACAGGTGCAAGTGCGAAACTTGACTTCAAAGCTTTTCTATTAATCAATAAATAAAAAGAGACTAATTTTGTCTTAAAAAGTTCTTGACAACTTGCAGAAACAAGTTAGAATGATTTTAAAATAAACAATTAAGGAGGAGCATATGAGTTTAGTAGCAAAAAAAGCACCGGATTTTGAAGAGGATGCAGTTGTAAACAAAGACTTTAAAAAGGTTCATCTTGAAGATTACAGAGGCAAGTGGGTTGTATTATTTTTTTATCCGCTGGATTTCACTTTTGTATGCCCCACTGAAATCACAGCTCTAAGTGATGCTTATGAAGAGTTTAAAAAGCGCAAGTGCGAGGTTATAGGTGTTTCCACTGACAGTAAATTTTCTCACTTAGCATGGATTAACACGCCGAGAGAAGAAGGCGGATTGGGCGATTTGAATTATCCGTTGGTGTCCGATTTTGCCAAAAAACTTTCCGAAGATTACGGTGTGCTGCTCCCGGAAGGGATGGCTTTAAGAGCGACTTTCATTATTGACCCTGAAGGTAATGTTCAATTTGAACTTATTCACGATTTGGGAATCGGTAGAAATGTAAGAGAAATTTTAAGAAATCTTGATGCTTTACAGTTTACCAGAGAGCATGGTGAAGTTTGTCCCGCAGGATGGGAGCCCGGTAAAGATACAATGACACCGGATCCTGAAAAGAAGAAAGAATATTTCAAGAAAAATCCTCAAGGACACCAATAATAAATTAAGGTTTTTGTTTAAGCAAAAGCCTTAAAAGAATTTTTTTCATACTTAACCTCCCTTTTGTCCGCTTTCGAGCGGACTTTTTTATTTGTTAGTATTAAGCATTAAGTGCTAAGTTTACCCAGTTAAATATCAGCAAAGCTGATAGACCGAAGGTCATTTAACAGGGGTGCTAAGTTTTGAGTACCTTCATCAACTTTGGTTATTTCAACCCCGTGGGATGGGCTCTGTCCCTATAAAATAAGCTCCGCATTTAATTGGATAACTATTCCATCTGCATAATTTTTATATTTAACAGGACATGCAGGGCAGGCTTTTCCCAATGAATAACCAACCACGAATAACAAAGAATAACTATTTGCTTCCACTTTAACTAACATTGAACCTTGAACTTGGAACACTGTACGTTGAACTACTCTCTTTAAGTGGAAAATGTCTTTACATTCAGATTTTTGCCTAATGGTTTGTACATTTTGACGTTATCGAAATACTCCCCGAATTTTTCATGAAGGATGCCGTCGTGGATTGCCCAAGAACGCCCCCTTAAATTGTTCCAGTACTCTTTTTTTCTGAAGATATTGCTGTTATCAAGAGATCTGTAAAGGCTTCCGCCAGGTTTAAATTCTTTATCAATAGTCTCCATGAGATTTTTCCCGTGTATGTAGGCAAAGCCTTTTTTTTCATAAAAAATCGCATTGTTATAAGCCAGAGGGTCTGTTTCAATAAGATGCTTATCCATCGATTCAGCAAAGGTTTCCAGTTTTTCCAAGAGTTCATCAAAAATCTTTAAGCCTTTTCTCGCCTGGTGGGGGAACAGTCCGTCTTTTAGAGCCTTTTCTTCTTCCGGGATGTTTCTGATCATTGTGGCAAAATAGTTTTGATGTCCGAATTTATCAGAAAAAACATCGTAGAATGGATACCGGGGATCACCTGTTACAATTAATGACAGCTCAATCTGATAATATATAGTGTCAGCCAGTTCCAACAGAAAGACCCAGTCCTTTTGATTTTCATCGGTTTTTATCTCGATTTTTACAAAATCGGCATTTTTATCGCAAAAGATTTTAAAGCAGCTGTTTTCTTTTAGTGATTCAATGTCACGGTTTTTGATGTTAAATACGGAATATATCTGATCGGGAATAAGCTCAGAATACAGCTTCTCCTTATCTGCAAACGGGAGTTCATTTATTTCCATTATTGAATAAAGTCCTAATATTCCAGGCTTTTTGTTAATAATAGCACTCCATTAGCCTCAAGATTTGTTTTTCAAAAAACACAGGTTAAAATTTTATTAATATTTTCTGCGGTTTTCCTCCATCTGTCTGAGTTCCACCCTTCTGATTTTTCCGCTTACCGTTTTCGGCAGATTATCTACGAATTCAATTTCCCGTGGGTATTTATACGGTGCAGTTTCATTCTTTACATGTTCCTGTATGTCCCTGATGAGTTTATCACTGCCTTCATAGCCCGGTTTTAATACAATAAAAGCTTTTACAACCGTTCCTCTCAGTTTATCCGGCGCACCTATAACGGCACTTTCTGCAACAGCATTATGAGTCTGCAGGGCACTTTCCACCTCAAAGGGACCTACCCTGTATCCGCTTGATTTTATCACATCATCGGATCTTCCCACAAACCAGAAATAACCGTCTTCATCTTTGTAGGCCTTGTCTCCTGTAAAATACCATCCGTTGTGAAAAGCTGCATTTGTGGCTTCCTCATCTCTGTAATATCCTTTGAAAACACCCACCTGATTTTTGCCTTCCGCTTTTACAGCTATATGTCCGGCTTCATTAAAAGGCATGGGATTTGTCTCATCGTCGACTATATCAATAGTAAATCCGGGAGCCGGTTTGCCCATAGAGCCGGGTTTCACTTCTAAGCATGGATAATTTGCAATAATGTTAACAGTTTCCGTCTGACCGTATCCGTCATGAATAAGTGTGTTTGTATGTTCCTTCCATTTTCGGATAACTTCAGGATTCAGCGGTTCGCCTGCACTGACGGTGTGTCTGAGTTTTGAAAAATCGTATTTTGATAAATCCTGCAGTATAAGCATTCTGTATGCAGTCGGGGGTGCGCAGAATGTAGTTATTCCAAAATTTTGTAATATGTTAAGATGCAGCTCCGGATCGAATCTGTCGGCTTGGTTATGCATTACTACCGTTGTGCCGATCAGCCACTGTCCGAACAGCTTGCCCCATACTGCTTTTCCCCATCCTGTATCACTCAGGGTCCAGTGTATATCGTTTTCTGTCAAATCCTGCCAGAATCTTGCCGTAATATAATGACCCAGTGCATATGTCTGATCGTGAAGAACCATTTTGGGAAATTTAGTGGTACCGCTTGTAAAATAGATGATCAGAGGATCTGTCGATTTGGTGGGCTCGACATCTTCCCGTGACAGATTCTCACTGGCATTTTCCATCAGATTTTTATAATTCTGCCACCCTTTGCTTTCGTATTTTATGGCTATTTTTGTAAAATTGTCAGGCGTTGACAGATTTCCGAATTTTTCTATTGAATCCCCGTAGACAACGGCTCCACGTGCTTTTGAAGCTTTAAGGCGGTAATCAATGTCCTTTTCCCTTAAAATTTTTGGCGCCGGCATCGGAATAACCCCGAGCTTAAAGCAGCCAAGCATGACCGAATACCACTCGGGTACTCTGGGAACCATTACATACAGATTGTCACCTTTTTTAAATCCCTGCTTTCTTAGTACATTTGCAAATCTGTTGGACATACTTTGTAAGTCGCTGAATGTGTAGTCTTGATATGTTTCACCGTCTGTATCAATCCAGATTAAAGCAATTTTATCCTTAGTTTCGGCATTTTTGTCCACAACATCAAATCCGAAATTGAAGAAATGAGGCACATCAATGTTAAATTCTTTGATTGTCTTTTCATAATTTTTCATGTTGTGCATAATAACCTCTCATCTTTGTGTATTTATTGATTTCTTTAATTCTGCCAGAAATAATCTGTTTTTGTTTGTAATATTAGCCGTGAATTTATCCGAGTAACTGTGCATGTTTTCTACATTTGCAAAGGTTTCACTTAAAAATCCGCCTTCTTTCATAAATTTAGCGGAGTATGTTTCACCTGTGATAAAATGTTCTATAAACTGTCGTTGTTTCATTAAACGGCTGATTCGCTGGGTTCCGCCGAAACCTGTTATTATTCCGAGTTTTGAGCCGGGGTGTGCAAATTTACTCCGGCTGGTTGCAAATCGGAAATCGCATGATGAGGCAAAATCCATCCCTCCGCCCATGCAGAATCCGTCAATTTCGGCTATGACAACCTGTGGAATTTTGTCCAACAATCCGAACAGTTTGTTGCCGAGCATTGAAAACCCTTTGGCTGTGTAACCGGAATATTTTAACATTGTCAGGATATTGGCTCCGACAGCGAATGATCCTCCGTGACCCAAAATTCTCAGCACTTTAACAGGTGTTTCCGAGAGTGAGGCGATATTGTCGTATAATTCTCTTATAGTGTCCGGCTCAAGGAGGTTAAACTTTTTATCCGGGTATAAATTAAGTTTTGCCGTTTCTTCTTTTATTTTCAGTTCTATCATTTTTTACCTATAATGTCTCAAAATCTTCCCATCTGTCGGTGAAGTCGGGGGTTCTCTTTTCCTTAAAGGCTGTCATGCCTTCTTTTTTGTCATTACTTGCAAATGATGCCATGAAAGCATTCTGCTCATAAAGCAGTGCTTGTTTTAACGGCATATTCAACCCATGATTAACAGTTTCCTTAGCAAGACCGAGTGCAAACTTGCTTCTGTGCTTTATAATATCCGCCATTGTAAGTACTTCTTCTTCATTGTTGTTGGGATTGTTTGTTATTTTGTTGATTATTCCCTTATCGTATAGCTCTGAGGCTGGAACGGTGTTCCCTGTGAATATCAGGTATTTTGTGAAGGTTTCGTATATTTTGCGGCTCAAAAGCTGCGTTCCGCCGAAGCCCGGCAGTACACCGTAATTGACTTCAGGAAAACCGAATTGAGAACGTTCTGTTGCAAAAATCAGATCACACGAAAGTACAATTTCAAAGCCGCCTCCGAGAGCTTTACCATCCACTGTACATATGATGATTTTTTTGCACTCTTTTATTGTTTCTACGAGGTCAGCGCCTACTCTTGCAAAATATCTGCACTCCGCTTCATTCTTCTCCTCAAAATAGCTGATATCGTATCCTGCGGAAAACGTTTTGTTTGTGTCGCTTTTCAGCCATATTAAGTCAGCCTGCTCGTTTTTTTCCAGTTTTTTTATTGAACGGGTAAGGTTTTCCAAAATGTCGATATCAAGAGTATTGTCTGTTTCCTGGCTGTTTAAAGTGACAATTCCTATATTTTTGCAAAAAGACGTTGTTATTTTATTCATATTAAAAAAGTCCCCTTAGGTATGATTTTATATCTCAGGGATAATAGAACAATGTTAAAAATAAATCAAGAAGAGCAGCGGAATTTATTTAGCATTAAGGAAATTTTTAATATCCTCACTCCCGAATATTCTGAGTGTGCTTGTGGAGCCGGGCACACCCAGCGGATATCCAATAGTAGCCAAAAACTTATCATTTATATCCAGATCACCTTTTGAATAGGCATATTTTATAAAGTGTTCTATCATTTTATCGATGTTTTTATATTTTTTAAGAACAAGGTAAGGGGTGACACCCCAGACTAATGCCAGTCTGTTTGCAGTTTTTTCACTGTGGCAGCATGCCAGTATGGAGACATTCGGCCTGTAGGAAGCTACTTTCAGTGCTGATTTGCCGGAACTGGTAAACACAACTATGTGTTTTATACCGAGATTTTCAGCTATGTAACAGCTTGCCGATGGTATTGCTGAATCTTCGGACGTCTCAGCTATTCCGTAATTAAAATATTCCAGATATTTTTCCGATTCCTCTATCGTTTTATTCAGTACTTTTACGGCTTCCACAGGGTATTTGCCTACAGTTGTTTCGTCCGAAAGCATTACTGCATCTGTGCCGTCAAATACTGCATTGGCAATATCGGTAACTTCCGCCCGGGTGGGTCGGGGACTGGCAATCATCGAGGTAAGCATCTGGGTTGCTGTAATTACAGGTTTTTGAAATTTATTGGCTTTTAAAATCAGCTCCTTTTGTAAAACGGGCAGTTTTTCAAGCTCTATTTCAACACCCAGATCACCTCTTGCCACCATAAGGCCATCTGAGACTTCTATGATCTCATCTATGTTTTCGATTGCTTCCTGTTTCTCTATTTTGGCGATAATCTTCGGATGAAAATTTTGTTCAGGTATTACATCTCTTATTTTTCTGATATCTTCTGCTGTTCTCACAAAAGAGAGTGCTATATAATCGAACCCCAAATCAAGCCCGTATTTTAAGTCTTTAATATCTTTTTCCGTGTGACTTTGTATATCGAGTTTGACATTAGGAAAGTTTACACCTTTTTTTGAGGAAACAATACCGCCTACCAGGACTTTGGCAGTAACAAGTTCTTTTGACGTTTCTGTCACCTCAAGTTTAATCATTCCGTCAGCTATATAAATCCTGTCGCCCTTTTTAAGCTGTTTAAGTATGGACAGATTATTTAATGTTAAGAAATTTTTCCCGGAAGTGTTGCCGCTTTTGTCAAAGTAAATATATTCATCCTGATGTACGCTAAAGGGCTCTTTTATTTCGCCTAGTCTTATTTTAGGCCCTGCTAAATCCTGCAAAATTGCTGTATGGGTTTTAAGTTTTTTAGAAATTTTACGGATTTTATTAAAAATTTCTCTATGACTCTCATGTGTTCCGTGTGAAAAGTTCATGCGGAACACATTTACTCCGTTTGTTATCAGCTCCTCTATTTTTCCTTCATCCTGAGTTGACGGACCGATGGTTACTACTATTTTAGCTTTTCTGTTTTCCAAAATTATCCTCCTGTCTTGGTATCTTTGTTGAGTAGTTGAGTGGTATATTGGTAAAGTGACTAAACAACATTGAACCTTGAACGTTGAACCCCTACTACCTCAACAACCCTTGCCCAACAACGGGCGGGTCAAATACCCCCAACTACTTTTAATGCCTCCACGTCACTAATTACGCATTACGAATCACGGATCACGGATTACGCTTTACGCTTTACGCTTCACGGAACCTACCTACAATTCTAAGTGATTTGACAGAAAAAGAAAAGGTTGATATGCCTTTTTTATATGGTAGAATTGGTGGAATTTAAAAATTGAGGATTTAAATGCCTGATAATTTTTGGGAAGAGGTTATAAATACTGCTGTAGAAGCCGGTGATAAAATACTGGAAATTTACAAAGAAGATTTTGATGTGGACTGGAAGGATGACTCCAGTCCGTTGACACAGGCTGATCGCAGTTCTCACGATTATATCACCAAAAAATTGAAAGAGATTACGCACCATATCCCGGTTTTTTCAGAAGAATCGGATAATATAAACTGGAAAATAAGAAAAAGATGGAATGAGTATTGGCTTGTGGATCCTTTGGACGGGACAAAGGAATTTATCAGAAAAAACGGTGAATTTACCGTAAATATAGCTTTGATTAAAAATTCTCAGCCCCTTTTCGGGGTGGTTGTAATCCCTGTTCAAAAAGTTATATACTGGGCGCATAAAAATTACGGCTCTTTTAAAAGGAACTATGGCGGTAAGGATAAGAAGCTGCCGCTTGAGAATAAAGAGATGGATTTGGACAATTTGAGGATATTAGGGAGCCGTTCCCACCGCAGTACTACCATCGAAGTTTTCAGCTCTTATTTTAATGAGCCCGAAATTGTTTCCGCCGGGAGTTCTTTGAAATTTTGTCTGCTGGTTGAGGGGAAAGCTGATGTGTACCCAAGATTTGGTCCCACGTCAGAATGGGACACAGCTGCAGGGCAGTGTGTACTTGAATGCGCCGGTGGATGTGTCCTGGATAAAACAGGATCGCCTCTTAAATATAATATGCAGGACTCCGTTATAAATTCTCATTTTATTGCACTTAGAAAATTTGATCAGACGCTCTTTGATTATTTCAAGGAAATGAGACTTTAATAATTGGTGAGCTGGGGAAATAGGAAAGTAGTTATGTGTTGAGTGGGCATTCAACATTCAACATTGAACGTTGAACCTTGAACCGCTCATATACGCATCACCCATCACCCATCACGGATATAACGGCATTCCTTCAATGTCCTGATGTTGCCTTATTGCAAAAATTGTTGACAATTTATATACTATTTGCTAATGATATCAGTCTCGTACGCCCGGCTTTAAAAGGGGCGTATGCTTGCGCCCGTAGCTCAGCTGGATAGAGCAACGGACTTCTAATCCGTAGGTCGCACGTTCGAATCGTGCCGGGCGCGTGTTATGGTGGGTGTAGCTCAGCTCGGTAGAGCGCTGGATTGTGGCTCCAGTGGTCGCGGGTTCAAATCCCGTCACTCACCCTTTCCCTGATTTCAGCGAGTGTGGCGGAACTGGTAGACGCGCTAGACTTAGGATCTAGTGCCTTGGGCGTGGGGGTTCGAGTCCCTCCACTCGCACTTTTGGGTGGTTATCATTGCCTAGGTATTTTACATATATCGCGGGCGTAGCTCATCTGGTAGAGCGTGACCTTGCCAAGGTTGAGGTAGCGGGTTCGAGTCCCGTCGCCCGCTTTTCAAGCACTTCCAACTAATTCCGACAAGTTAAACATTCTAACTAATTATCAGTATTTTATACCCCATCTCTCTTCCAATAAGTTCCAACGAATTAAAGCTAAAACCACATTTAATGTGAGTAAGATTGTGAGTAAGATCTATTTTTACAAAAAATCTTACTCACATTTTATCGTAACTACCTGATTTTTTTAAGAAAATGGTTGACTCACCTCCTTTATTCTTTCGGAGGTGAAAAATGCAAAAAAAACTGACTGAGACAAAAATCAAGACGTTGAAACCAAAGAAAAATAGCTATCGAATTGCAGACGGGGAAGGGCTTGCCCTTGAAGTACGGCCGAATGGTTGTAAGTACTGGCGCTACCGCTATAGAAACAACAAAAACAAAGGTACCATGAAAACAGTCGGGCAATATCCATATGTCACATTAAAAGAAGCCCGGGAAAAGATCAGGAATATTAAAGAAAGTCTGGAAAAAGATGATATTGTTGATGAAAATGAGTTAAAACTTGAAAATATTGCAAGAGACTGGTTTGCAAAGACAAAGGAAATCTGGTCGGAATCTACGCTGGGTTACAAAGACAGCATTTTAAACAAAGATATTTTGCCCTTTATTGGCGAAAATAATATCAGAGATATTACACAAAAAAATCTTATAACTTGTTTAAGGCGCATTGAAAACCGAAATGCGCCTGATACTGTGAAAAAAGCAAGGACAATTCTGCGGGATATTTTTAACTATGCCATTGCTATGGGCTTTATTGAAAATAATATTGTTTATAATATTACTCATGCATTAAAAAAACATAAAGAAAAGAATTATTCGACTTTTACTGATCCAAAGGATGTTAGAATTTTGTTACGTGCTATAGATAATTACCACGGTAGTTTTATCGTCAAGTGTGCCTTAAAATTCTTTGTACTAACTTTTAATAGGCCGGGACCGACAAGAATGCTGGAATGGAGTGAAATCAGTTTTGACGACAATATGTGGTATTGTCCTGCAAGCAAAATGAAGATGAAAAGGGAACATCTTATACCACTCTCATCTCAGGCAATTGAAATTTTAAAAGAAGTACAGTGCTTAACAGGCAATGGAAAATATGTTTTTCCGTCTCTTACGTCAAAGAACCGACCACTTAGTGATAATACTTTTACTACAGCTTTGCGTCGGATGGGATTTGACAAAAAAGAAATTGTAGCACATGGAATAAGACAGACAGCTTCTACAATGCTTAATGAAGCCGGATGGCCGTCACTGGTTATTGAAAGACAATTGGCACACATTGATAAAAATAAAGTGCGAAATGCTTATAATAAAGCGGAATATCTCCAAATCAGAAGAAAAATGATGCAATGGTGGGCTGATTATTTGTGGGAATTAAAAGAAAGTGGTGAAGCATTTTATAAATATATTAGTAAAGATGTTCTGGCAAAAACTGAAAGCGACATTGTTTTAGGATTGTTTAATCAATCTTAGCTGAGGTAAGGGGGAGTACTTCTTATGTACTCCCTTTTTAATTATAGACCTTTTTCGACTAAGTTCATAATTTCACTTTTTTTCCAAGCTACTGTCCTAGCCCCTAACTTGACGGGTTTTGGGTAAATTCCATCTTTTACTTTCTGATACCAGCTTGATTTGCTGACTGGTATAATTTTTAGTACTTCGTTTAACCTTAAAAGCTGTTCATTCATTTTTATCACCTCCTATCAAAATCAAAAGGAGGCGGGTCAACTTTTTTCTTTTTTTTGTTTTCGGATTAATTTTTAAAAATGTTAGAATTTATATCAAAAACAGTTTAACATGTTGTTGTTAAAGGATTAATGGTTTTATACGATGGGTTTGAGATAAAAACATCTTGAAAAAACTGAAGGAAAACCACTGCGTGAAAAAACGAATTGGCAATGCATGAAAAAACACATTAAAAAACCGCAGATTAGTGGCGTAATTTTTAGCCGCCAATGGGGTGAAAAATTCACCGGCATTGACATTTTTTAATTACTAACTGTCCACTTAAGAGAGAAGCTTACGGTTCCGCTGAACATATACGAGTTGCTGCAACGGAACTTATTTGAAGGGGAAAACCCCTTCTTTATAATTCGGACGGATTATTATGAAAAAGACGGATTAATCAGAAAACTTTGGACGAAATAATCTGATTCGCGACAGAGTACCAGAATAAATTTTTTATTTTGTAAATATTGATGGTATTCCTGATAAATACATAATTTATCTGACCCCATTTTTAGTAGCTTTTTTTAATAAGCGTTTGTTTAATATGGGGTGCGCCTCATTAACGACAAGGGCTATTTTTGTTAAATTTTTTACAATTCGATAAACAAAGTTAAATTAAAAATTTTTCATTGATGTGGTATAATATTATAAAAATTTAAAGGTATTGGGTTGCGCTGGGAAATGTTAATTCAAGTTTTTATGCAACTGCAGAATTATTCAGCAAAATTAATCAAAAATATACGTACTGTAGGATAATCGGGAAAAATGCTTCAAACGATATAAAGAAAAAACTTAAAGTGTAAAGAGAGGTAATATATGAAAAAATTAGGTTCATATTCTTTTTGCAGGCTATTAAAGGAAAGAGTGCGGAAATAAACGAATTTAAACCAAAAAAGAAGAGATGAGAGTGAATAATAGTCAATAAGAACAGTATTTATAACTTACTAAAAATAAGAGGGCAAAATGAAATATGATAAATGTCTTAAATGTGGCACACCAAAAAAAGAGGGAGATTTAGAGTGCCCAAAATGTGGCGTTGTTTACGAAAAAGCGGAGAAGAAACAAGAAGAAGAAATTAATAAGAATAAGGAAGAGAAGCGGTATATGAGTCTCTTTAAATCAACACCTGAAGAACATGCCCGTAGGGAGCAGCGAAAAGAAGAGAAGCGCAAAAAGGCTGCCGAAGCCGAAAAAGCTCGTCAAGAGAAAGAGTTCAACGATTCACCAGCTGGCAAAGCGCGAGCGGCTAAGAAAGCCGGCATGAAAATTTTTCAAATTGATATGCCGCTTAGCAAGTCAAAAGCATTCACACTGCCGATGTTAGGTGCTTATTCAAACAAGTCGAAAGCGAAAGATTATTCCAACTTGATTCAGGCAATCGAAGAGGAAGGGTGGCATTTAGAACACGTAAGCTATGTTTTTAGGTGGACAGGGAGCGAATCTCGGGATAAATTTTTGGCGAGCGGTCAACAGGAATCTGTAAGCGGCGAAATTATTGGTATTTATATCTTTCGTGCCATGGAAACTGACTAAGCATAGAGGTCGTTGCAGTTGACCACTCAGACAGCAACTGCAGCTTAGACGTTAAATTCAAAAAATGCTTTTGTTGAATTAGCTCATAATGTCATAAGTTTCCCTACCGGAACTAAATGGCTCCCTTTGCTGGAATGCTAGCTCAATTTTTCAACCGAATGGTTATTCATCACCCAAAACGGCATCCAATTTATTTCAGAACCCTCTGCAGGAAATTTTCATTTGACTCGCCGGTTTTAATTGGTGAAATTTAGAAAAACTAAATTAATTTTTATAAAGTTCAGGTCTTCTCATTCTAAAATAAGGGTGAACTTCATTAAGTTTTCCTTCCCGGCTTAATTTGATTAAATCTAAATCTATCTTTACAACTTTGTAGGCTTCTTTCTGCCCCATATCTACAACATCTCCCAGCGGAGTAACTACACGACTATGACCATAAAAGTCATGATCATCATTTCCTGTTTTAGATTTACCAGTTTGATTGCTGGAGATTAAATAACAATTATTTTCTATGGCTCTTGATCTTGTTGCTAAATCATATATTTTTCCACGAGCTGAACCAAATGCCATTGAACAAACTAATAATTCTGCTCCATCTAAAGCTAGAGTACGAGCAAACTCAGGGAAACATACTTCTACACAGTTTAAAAAACCAACTTTTATTCCTTTTATATCAGTTACTAAGGTTTCGTTACCTTCTTCAAAATATTTTTCTTCATCTCTGAATAAGTGCGTTTTTCTATACAAATAAGATTCTCCGTTATTTTTAACAATAAACATTGAATCGTAATATAAGTCATCATCATTTTCACCGATTCCTCCGACAATAGTAACATTATTTTCAACAGCTATATTTTTAAGTAAATTGCATGTTGTATTAAAGCTTTGTTTTATGACTTTTTTGATCTCAGGATCCCAATAGTAACCAGTATTGAATAGCTCAGTAAGGCATATTAAATCTGCTCCATCTGTAATACATTTATAAATATATTGCTTAGCTCTGCTTATATTGTTTTCAATGTCTCCTCTTTCTGAACGCATTTGAATTATGCCTATTTTTATTATGTTTTCCATGTTTAACCTCTCTATAAGATAAGTTACTCAAGTTTCGCACTTAGTTCGGTCATTGCGAAACCCTGTGAAAACAGGGTTGTGGCAATCTCAAAGTATGAAAAGTAAGGAGATTGCTTCGTCGCATTCGCTCCTCGCAAAGACTTGCAGAAGGTGTAAGTGCGAAACTTGAATAAGTTATTCTAAAAATATCTATAAAACATCATAATTTAAATATATAATTGTTTAACTCATAAGACAATGAATAATATAAAATATTTTTTTATTTTAGCAATTTGACTGTTGCCTCTAAAACCTTTATGTAGCAAGGCTTGATGAGCAGATAATAATATGTTCTGAAATAATACAAAAAAAATAATTTAAGTTTGTACTATTATATAACATTTTTGTATTGAAATATTACGTAAAATGAATATTTTTAAAATAAGTTCAATAATAAGGGGGTAGTATGTCTTTTAAAAATTTTAGTGTAGTTGTTTTAAGTTTCACAATGTTTATATTGTTCAGTTTTTCAGCGTATGCTGAAAATGTAATTAAGCTAGGGAGTGCAATAGCTTTCACAGGTCCTTTAAGCCGTAGCGGAAAACTTTATATTGATTCTTACAAAATGGCGGTAGATCAAGTGAATAAAAATGGAGGTGTAAATGTTAATGGCAAAAAGTATAAATTTGAATTAGTTTTTTATGACGATAAAAGCGATTCTACCGAGAGCGCAAGATTAGTTGAAAAGTTAATTACAGAGGATAAAGTTAATTTTTTATTGGGGCCATATAGTAGCGGGATAACTATTCCTAATAGCATTGTTGCAAGAAGATACCGTGTTCCTATGATTGAAGGTGGTGGTTCCTCTGGAAAAATTTTTAACAGGGGTAATAAATATATTTTTGGTACTTTGCCAAGTGCAGCTGATGATTACAAATCTTCTTTAGAGTTCTTGAAAAAACAAAATCCAACGCCTCAAAAGGTTGCTATACTATATGCCGATGATAAATATAGCATGAGTGTTGGGGAAGGCGCAAAAAAAGATGCTGAAAACATGGGTTTTGATGTTGTGTTATTTGAAAAATACACAGAAGGAGCCTCCGATTTCACATCAATTATTACTAAAGCTAAAAAATCAGGAGCAGAAGTTGCGCTGGTGGCAGGTCATACAGAAGAGTCAATGAATTTTGTTCAACAATCAGCAGAATTAGATTATTCTCCTAAATTTCTCAGTCTCTCGGTTGGACCCTCGTCTCCTGATTTTAGGAAGGCTTTGGGGAAAAATGCTGAATATATTTATAGTTATGCAACATGGTCACCTACAATGAGTAGCAAAGGATATATTTTTAAAAATAATCAATCTTTTGTAGAGAAGTTTAAAGAAAGATTTGGATATGATCCTGACTACCATAATGCTTCAGGTATAGCTGACATAGCAATTTATAAGTATGCCATTGAAAAAGCAGGGACATTAGACAGAGAGGCTGTAAGGGATGCAATAGCGTCTATTTCAAATTTAGAAACAATATATGGAACAATTGACTTTAAAGAAAACGGTCAAATAGATATGCCTACAATTGTTCTGCAAATTCAGAATGGTAAAATACATCAAGTTTATCCAACTTCAGATATAGAAGCTGTTTATCCAATGCCTGCTTGGGATAATAGATAAGTTAGATCTACAGTAGCCCCACTCAATTTTTTGATGGGGCTGCTGTAATAAATTTCTGTAAATAATTATGTTTATGTACATATTATTAACTTTGTGACTTTGTATGATTTGTAATGTCAACACAGGTGGATCTTTACCCCATTCGAAGGTGTTGAATATTTTGGAGTAAAATAATGGCTCAATTTCTCCGGAATGGTGGCCATCAATCACCGGATAGAGTGATCAATTCCCCTTGAAATACTCATATAGGTACAGTTTTTTGAAAAGATGTGCTACGAAATAGAATATTTGAATAATTTAGCCTGTAGAATTTCTATTCAGAATTTATTGTTTTTAAAGTATGAATTTTGAGTTATTATCTTTAAAATGGCAAAAATCGTCAATATGAAGTTGAAAATGCTATATTAACCTTCATAAAAGGAGGTGATTCATGAAAGATACTTTACAACCAAGGATGGAATTTAACCTTGAGTTTCAGGTTCCGAAAAATAAGACAGTTCCGTATCTTTATCCGGAATCGGATCGGTTTCAGGAAATGCCGGAGGTTTTTGCAACAGGTTTTATGGTAGGTTTTCTGGAATGGGCATGTATGGAAGCTCTCGAACCGCATCTTGATCCAGGTGAGCGAACTGTTGGCACTATGATTAATGTAACACATGAAGCTGCGACGCCTCCAGGAATGAAAGTGACTGCACATGTTCGTTGCATTGCTGTGGAAGGCAGAAGGACACGATGGGAAGTAGAAGCTCGGGACGAAAAGGACATTATAGGACGAGGCCAGCATGAGCGGTTTATCATTGACTTAGATAAATTCTCAGCTCAACTAGCCAAGAAACAATGCTGATAAGTGCTCACTTATCGCCAATATGTTTGTATTGACAGAACATATGAGTAAGGTAAGCTTTTATACGAAGAAGAATTAAAAAAGTTTTTTTGTTATATATTTACTTTACGCAGTAAAAACAAAATATCCTGAAAACATATGCTGGTGGAACTTTTAAATCATGTTTTCTGCACAGACAAGCTTGCATACTTTTGGATGCCCATTTCCGACTATTCTTCTTGAAACAGTATGTTGCATAAGTAAAAAAGACTCTGTTAACTTTTAGCTTATGTTGCTAAATTAGCTATATAAACAAGGGCTAAAAACGAGGCAAAATAATGTACAAGTCAAATAACAAAAAAAATCTGAAGATAGGCAGTCATGGAAGGCAACCTTTGCTATTACAATTAATGTACCTAATCTTATGTTTGGCTTTTAATTAAGATGAAACTGACTGCTCAAATTGATTCAGACTGTAAGTGCATGAAAAACTATTTCACTAATTTACTAAAGCTTCTTAATGAAAGCCGAGAGGCGGAAGCACTTAGCCCAACAGAACTTTATGATCTTGATGCTGATGAATCACAATCTAAATATCATGGATTTTCTCATTTTATCAAGCCAGATATGGTGATCAATATATATAGCCTTGTTGATTATTGGATGACCTCTATTTGTGAATATCATAGGAAGAGCAGACAACTTAGCCTAAAAATAACAGATATAAAGGGTCACGGAGATCTTGATGCACGTCATAAATATTTAACTAAATACGCCAACATAAACTTAGATGGTGTCAAGGATAGTTACAAGCACCTGGGACAACTTCGAAAAATAAGAAATAAATTTATACATGGTGGCGGTCATATTAACAGTGATAAGGAAGATCGCGAGTTCTCTAAGATAAATGGGATTACAATATCGGGAACATTAATTATTATCGAAGAAAGCTTTATATGGTCTAAACTCTATCACGCCCAGAAGTATCTTTTAGCCGCAGTAAAGGCTTAGTCATATGTTACACATAGCCGTCCAATGAAACACCTATCCCTAGTTGCTCTGCGTCTGCGATGTCAAAGCCGGTAAATTTTTATCCTATTTGCTATCGGAAAATTACGCCACTAATCTTTCGATTTTTTGCGTTTATTAAACTTAAATATATTCCCACACTGACCTGTCTGCCGCTGAGAGAAATATGTCAAAAGTAATCGGGGATTTTTTCATCCGCTGATTGTGGAGTATTTATTTCGAGGTTTTAATTTACTTTCTAAGGGTTTCATGAAAAAAACTCACTTTAACCAGGATAGTGGCTCAATTTGCTCTGGAATACTCACCGAAAGTTGGCAACACTGAAAAAACGTTGCTCGGAAAAACACAAAATCTATTTTTGATAATTGCTTAAAAAAACTTTATGTTTACTCTTGTTAACTGATTGGGATTTCTTCAACTCTATCAACCTATCATATATATGATTAACTTCCGATGTTTTGAATTTGATTGTCTTTTTGGAATTTATATACCTGGACAGGCCGCTGGATAAAACATTCGAAGGCATGTCGGTTTTAAATTCAGCATCTCCGGCGAAATAGACTAATAACACCTACACTTCGTAGGTGTAGGTGTGTATTTGCTGGTATTTCAGGGGGAAAGTTGGCGGGTGAAACATTCGCTTGTTAACAAAAAAAATCCCACACCAGGGTAGGGAAAAATTTTTTGCAAAAATAGGGAATTCCTACTTGCAAAAAACATGCCACATATACAATCCTTTGATGTTTTTCTGCCTCAACTAATAAACCTATTAATGTTTTGTCTGGCGGTGGCTCAAACCAGTGAGATTTTCCGTATTTATTTTTTTCCATGTATTTTTCCGTTAAAATATAGACTTTTTCAGGGCTAACTATCTTATATACGCCACTTTCCATGATAATTCTGGTTTTTATTTACATAATAATTTTCAATATATAATATCATAGATTTCCATTGTTCTATTACTAAGATCATTTTCGTTAAACTGGGGTGCATTCTGTAACAAATCTTTGTCTAAAGGATTTAACTTTATAGCTTTAGAAAAATGTAATTTTGATTTTTGCACATCTTGTTTTTTAAAGTAATGTTTAAATAAAAATTTATCCAATAAATAATGCTCCCAATCAGGCTCATTTTCTTCAAGCATATGTATTAATTCCTCTATATCTTCAAATTTAGACCCCTCACTAATTTTTTTTAGAATTTTAGAGATATAAAATAATGACCCATTTTGGAGACTGGCTAGTTCATTTGCTAAATCTTTTAATTCATTTGTTTTATTTTCATATTCAAAAGTTTCCTCATCAGACAAATTATCGATCTCATTTTTTAATTCTTGTATATTTCTTTCTAATTCGGCCTGGACATCATAGAATTTTGTTAAGCAGTAGTCTAATGTCTGATAACTATTAGTCGATAAATACAAAAGTTCAAAATACAATTCTGATTTCGTGAACTCGCTGCTTTCAACTGCATCTATCATATATTTTATTATCTCAGGGTCATAGATATCCGAATAGGATATTTCAGGCCTATGTTTTTCTAGTAGTTTATTAGCTATCTTTTGAGAGGAACTTAGAACAAAATCCGCACCTTTATCCATAACTTTCTTTTCTTTATTATTGGCTTTATCGTCAGAGCCTGTGTTTTTTTCATCAGGCCCCTCCCTTGTTTGCTCAAATTCTGATTTTATTTCCTCAGCATATTTTGACAGTTTATCAAATATTCCCATAATAAATCTCCTTTAAAAAATCTATAAGTTGTTTTCCAATTTATAATAATTTTCAGATAGATAGAAACGCAATAAATTTAACATTCTATATGGACCGTAAGGTAAGACTTCATTAATTTTCTCCAAAGTGGCCATAGGATTCAAGCAAGTTTCAATATTTGCAATTTGATTAATATAGCGTTTCAAATCGATTTGATCTACCATTTTTCTCTCATTCAAAACAGTAAGCAGTATTGCATCTATACTACTTTTTAAATCTTTAATGTAGCTTAAAGCAAAATTATCTGCAGATAAGCAAGCGCTTCTAAACCATTGAAAAGCTGTCTGCCTGTATTGAAATTCTTTATGTTCAAAAAAAATATCCCCACCAAACTTTGAGATTATATTTATGCCTGGTATATTTGGTAAAGAGTTTATCAAATCAAACATTTTTTCAGACATTATTTCATGATAAAGATGGTTATTTGCGATGTGATAAAGTTCTTTGGCAATTAAAAAAGAGATTTCTTTTTTGCTTAAATCATTATAGGCTTTTGCTGATAACTCAAGCCAAGGATAATTCAGGCCTTCGCTTTCTATTGTATAACTGTAACTGTCTTTAATAAAACATCTTGGGGACTCTATCCCTAGTAGCTTAGATATTTCTGATATTACATTATATAAATCTTTAAATTGAGAACTATTGACCTCAACGCACTTTCCAAATAAATCTGGATAAGAAGCCTCTTCTTCAAATTTTTTGTAAAAATCTATAAATGAATTTTCTGCAACATATTTAGATTTTAATGTTCTCAAGTAATAATCTTCGTTGCTATCTTTACATAGATTTATTATATTTTCGGGTTCCATACATTTATCCTCCATATGATGCTTCAATTTGACCTGAGGAGTTTCTAAACCATTTCTTGTTACCCAATTTATAAGATTTACCAATCATTTGACCAGCCGAATTTCTGTATATGTTACTGTTTCCGATCCTATTTGCTGTAAATTTAATTTGTCCTGTAGCGTTTCTAAAATAAGTTTTATTTCCCATTTTAGAAACTCTTCCAGTTATTTTACCTGAAGTATTTTTTTCAAATACTTGATCCCCAACTTTGCTAAAAGATTTCTTTAATAAACCGTTTTCATAGTAGTTTTTCCTATTTCCTGAAGCTATAGTGTATCCCTTAACTTTTCCGGATTTGCCTCTTAGATACTTCATAAAACTCTCCTTGTTACTTAATTATCAATTATTAAATGCTTAATTTTGCTAAAATAATATTGGAAGTTATTAAGTGTGGATAAAATTTTCAAAAACAAACAATTTTTATTCAGCTTATTTAAATTAAACCAAAATTTTAGGTTAATCTTATGAAAACGTCAGTTTAGACACTTTTAGCCCATTTATGAATTCGTTCACCATTGTTTAGTTTTTTAACATCTCTGTAACCCCACAACATTGTTAGAAAAATAGCAACTACATAACCTGTACCGAGTGTTAAAAAAGTTCCTAAAAAAACAGAAATTATAATAAATCCTAAACCTGCTTGAGTTTGACCTAAATACACTTGTCCTAGTCCCGGCAAGAGTATGCTTAAGAGCAAAACCAAACCGACCGATTTCGTTTCATCCTTATGGGGGTAAATAAAGGAATCAGTTTTGTTATTTGTTTTTGAATTGTTTGTTGTTGAAGTACTTTCTTTAATTTGTTTGCCACAAAAACTACAAAAATTAGCATCTGCCGGTATTTCACTTTGACATTTTTTGCAATAAATAAATAACCTCCTTCTTCGCATAATTTAATAAATCAAAACCCTATCTTTCATCAATATTAGCAAAAGCGTATCCACGCTGTCAATGTGAATTGGCTTTAGCATTAAGATAAAAGACTTGACCCTTTTTATGGTTATAAATAAGTAATACTCATCTAATTTTTTCAATTAAAGCATTAGCTACTGATCGTTTGATAAAGTTCTATTTTTTCATTAAACCTCTTATTACTGGCAATGTCAAAGGAGGGATACCCATTCGGGAAGTTATTGAATAACAGAGTTCTCTAAAAAAAGGCCAAACATTTATGGGTACATTTCTTTCGCCAAAATACTTTAAATATTCTTCAGAAGCTTCAATTTCCAACAAATAGATAACATCATAAACTGCATTGATGTTCAAAATAATTTTGTTGCCAAACTTAGCTTTTAAAGAAAACTTTTTCTTATAATTTATTGTACCATCACTTTTGCTTACCGTCTCTACATTACCATTTACTTTTATATTAAGTTTTTGAAATACTTTATCATCGAATATAGCATCATCGTTTTTACAATTTACACTTCTCAGTTTTATATCAAGAAGATCTATATTTTTTACCAAATTATTATATTTTTTTATATCAAAGTCTTCATTTGATCGCATTTGTTTTCCCCTTATGCACTGGTTAATATGTTTTCTTGATAATCCTCACTAACTGATTTATCAGTATTGGAGTCAATATCAATTTTCATATCATTTACAGGGACAACGGGAGAATGAGCTTTCTTAACTTCCGAAAGCATTTGGAAGTAAGTTAAGTTTGTGCTTAGCAAGTAGATACAATACTGATTAAAAGAAATTTCATTTTGTTTCGCACTTTTGGATAATTTAGCATGTAATTCCACTGGGACCCTTAACGTAAACTTTCCAGTAAAAGATATTTCTTCTTTCTCGGGTTCAGGAATTGTTTTGCCTTCCTTATACCATCTTTCTATCAGTTCTTCCTTATAATCCATGACATCCTGGTATGCCTCTTCCGGAGTTTCTCCATGACCATTGCAGGTATATCTACCAAATTCTTTAATGTAAGCCTCAAACCCGCCACCATCGTCTTCCAGTAGCTCATCAATTATAACTTTATATTTTAAATTTAAATAATACTCCAAAGTTTTCCTCATAATAATTCCTCCTTTTTTGCAAATTCTAACAATTCAGAAACTGAAATTAATCTTTTGAGATATAATTTCTTAACTTTTTTCCCTTTTTTAGCCGGTATTGATAATTCTCCATTCATGCATTCCCTGGGGTTCAATTTGAAATGTCTTAAAAGTTCATCTTTTTTAAACAGCTTATGTTTTATTACATAATGGCTACCTCTTTTGCTCTTCCAGTATTCTAACCCATAATTATTTTCCAAATGATCTAAAACTTTAAGTACTTTTTTCAGATCTTCTTCTGGTATTGCTTTCCATTTATTAAGTATATCATAAAATTCGTCACATTTCATAAAAATATGTCCTCATATATAGTGGCATTTTTTTTATTTTTCAACCATAAACTTTTTGGCACCCTCCCATTTTTTTTCACGGCATCATGCCAAGTGAACTTTTATTTCGATGTTTGAGTTCACATTATAAGGGTTACGTGAAATGACTTACTTTGACCAAAATACTCAAATATTATTTTATAACAGAGTGACACAAAAAATAAACAATCCCCTTTCTCATTTTTTTACATCAAAACGTTCCTCTAAAAATTTTATTGTTGTTTGGTCGCGTAATTTGCACACAATATTTTGATTGGCAAAAATTCCTTTAAAATAATGGGCATTATTTTTATCACAAGTTTTATACCATTTAACCCCAACACAATATTCCGACAAGCTCATATCCTCTGAATTTTCTTGTGGTTTTTCAGCTTTTAAATCATACTCCAAAAGCGGTTTTTCTTTATACTTAAACTCTCTTATTGGGGTAAACTCCTGAATTACTTCTCCAAAACCAACGTATCCTTCCCCTTTGAAATATGCAAATATTTTATCTCCAAGTTTTAATTTTTGAAGAGGCCTTGAATATTTTTCTCCCTGGCCAGCACTTATATAGTTAAACTTGCGATTATCTTCCCAATTACGATTTGGTCCTTCTCCTATATTAACAAACCAATATCCCGACCAAGGTGTCTGCTTGTTTGACTCAATACGCTCTTGCATTTGCTCAGGGTCCATAAGCCATGCACGACCCAAATATTCACTTTCGCCATCTTTGAAAAAATTAAAAAAAATAACGTTTATACTTATGTCATATTCCTCAGAGAGATATTCAACAATGCGTTCTGATGAATCATCTAATGATGAGGCTACGATAATCATTCTGTGCATCAAGTTAATTGCTTCAGGTGGATTTTGCTGGAAATGCTCTGAAAAATAATCACTTAAGTCTTTTTCACAATATTTTTTGATTATCGAATCAATTTCTTTATATGATAAGTTTCTTACCCAGCTAGCATAATCTAATATTTGTGCTACAATTTCCCGTGGAGTTCGACCCTTTTTCAATTCAATAATTACTGTGTTAGCTTCCGTATCTAATGCCAGCAAGTCAATCTTACCACCAAACTCAGTTGTAACTTGCCTTCCTATAATTAGTAGATCTTCTCCCAAAATAAATGGATCTTTTTCTATCCAGTCTTCTAAGCGCTTTTCGTTATCAAGTTCTCTGGAATTAATTTCAGTAATATTGTCGCCATGTATCCTCCAAAAACGCATTTTGTGTGACATAAATCCTCCACTCAGTTATTGTATTCTAATAACTTTAGCTGCTTTTTCATGGTAAGCGTTACGTTTCTCGATTTCCAGCTCTAGTTCGTCACAGCATTCCATCAACCGATTAACTTTGGTCACAATTACCCTTTGTTCTGTTACAGGGGGGATAGGCACAGGAATCAAAGACAGTGACTTTCCAGAAAGATTTGAAATAGCCATACCTTTTCTATAATTATTAATTTCACCAGAAAAATTTATCTGCTCAAAGAAACGGTATAAATAGTGCGCGTTAATGCCTCCTAAAGGTCTAACTCTGTGAATATGATTTTGAAAACAAATATTGTCAGAAAATTCCCAAACTGCAGCTCGACCGGCTTCGCCTCCTTCACACACCAATAAATCGCCCCTCTTAGCTTCATATCTTTCTAATTCTTCCTTTCTTATGAGCATTTCTTTTAAATCATTTAGTTTAAAATATCCCCAATAAAGATTTGATGTAGTAATATACTTCATTGGGGTTCCCTTATTTCTACTTTTATCTAATGTTTTTCCTGAGTTATGGATGCTTATAAAACCAATTCTTGCCCATTCCCAAGTTTCGGGAAGATCGAAAGGTTTTTCTTCTTTGGAGATTGGGGGGAGAGGTTTTTGGCGTTTGATTTTGCCCTCTTTTATAAGCTGTTCTTTTTCAGATTTTATTTTTTTCAGTAAGACTCTGGCTGGTTCGACATCAGGATTGTCTTCCCGCCACTTGGCGGTCAGTTTGCCCTGGACAGCAAGTTGAAGAATAGACTGTCTGAGTTGTTTAACTCTTTCTTTACTTTGGACAATTGTCTTAAAATTATTCCTCAATAATTCCCATGTTTCCTGAAAGTCTGAATCATTTTTGGCAGTATTTATTTTATTGAAGAGGGCAGTTGCACTTTTTTCCCGCAACCTTATTCTTTTCTGGGCTAATTCATGAAGTTTATCTATCTGGGAAAAAATATTGTTAATTTTAGAAACAATTTCTTTTTGCTCTTTTACAGGAGGAACAGGTACTAAAAAATTTTTAAAAAATTCGGGGGGAACTCTTCTCTGACCAACAACACCTTTCATTTTTGGTTTTCCTGCCTCGAGAAAATAAGAACTTTTTAAAACGCAATATATATAATCAGCCGTAAGTTCATTAGATACACTTCTAAAAACATGCAGTTCAGTAGTTCCAGCACCAACACCATTTATAAGATTTCTGAATAATGCTGCCTTTGAATTCTCGAAACACGGCGTGATTTTAGCTATTGCGACATCATTATCAGCAAAGTGTGTAAAATTGTTTTTTATAATAAACCATTTTTTTCTTTCAGAAATAGGATCAATGTTAAAATTCGAAGATATATTTTTCATTGGAATAAAAGAAACCTCAATGTTTTTATCAATCTTGTTTCTAGGATTTACAATTCCTAAATTATTTAATTTTTCCCATTTCCAAACTTCAGGGATATTAAAAGGTTTTTCTTCATCGGAGATCGGTGGCAAGGGTTTTTGTCGTTTTACTTTGCCTTCTTTTATCATCTGTTCTTTTTCGGATTTTATTTTTTCCAATAAGACACTGGCAGGTTCAGCATCGGGATTTTCATCCCGCCATTTAGCAGTCAGTTTACCCTGAACTGCCATTTGCAATATAATTTTTTTAAGCTGTTCGATATTTTCAGGTGTTGTTGTAAGATGTTTGAAATTTTTTAATAAGAAATCCATGCTTTAATTGCCCTGAAGTTCTTTTTCTAATGCAGATAAAATATTTTCCTGTATATTTTCCATTTCAGTTTCGGCCTTTTTATATGATTCAAGCATCTTTTCAGGATCGCCGAAATCTTCTTCCTTTTTATTGGGATTTTTATAGTCCAGATCAAACGCAGAATAGTATATTCCGTCAGCTGTCTGTTTTTCCATTTGGGCTTCATTCTCAATGTCCCGGAGTTCTTTTTCCAGGTTTGCAATTTCGCCGTTTGTTTTTGATTTGCGTTTTAATCCGGCAATTTTTTCTCTCAGGGAATAAGCTTTACGCTTTAGCTCTTTTTCTTTATCGTAATGCGGCCTGGCATTTTCCAGAGCTTTATCGATAACCTCTGTTAAATTGATTTTCCAGGATACTTCGCTTTCTTTTCTGTTATCCCACCATTCTTTTTCTTTATCGAATTCTTCCAGTTTAATAGGTTTTGTTTTGGAATAGCCCTTGCTTCCTTCAGGCAGTTGATGTTCGTAATACCATATTTCCTGTGTGGCAAATTCTTCCCTTTCTTCCGCCGGACTGCTCAGTCTTTCAAAAAACAACAGATTGGTTGCCACAGATGCATAAGGCTGGAATACAGAGTTAGGCAGCCGAATAATTGTATGTAAATTACAGTTTTTCAGCAGCATTTCACGGATTCGTGCTTTGATTCCATCACCTGTCAATGACCCGTCCGGCAAAACAATGGCTGCACGTCCACCCTGTTTCAGGTAATTTACCATCATCACAAGAAACAAATCTGCCGATTCTTTTGTACGAAAACTTACAGGAAATGTTGAGGCTGTGGCATCATCCACATTCCCCCCAAACGGAGGATTTGCCAAAATCACATCAACCCTGTCCTTTGGCTTTATAGACTGATTTCTTAACAGGGAGTCCTCGTAAGAAATGTCGGGAACTTCTATGTCATGCAGAATAAGATTTGTGACAGCAAGCATATGCGGCAAAGGCTTCAGCTCCAAACCTTTTACAGTATTTTGCAGTTGTTCATGATCTTCGATATTTTCAATACCTGATTTTTTAATATGTTCTATTGCAGCAGTGAGAAAACCGCCCGTACCGCAAGCGGGATCGAGAACCTTTTCACCAAGTTTCGGATCAATCATTTCCGACATAAATTCTGTAACAGCTCGAGGTGTGTAAAATTCGCCTGAACTGCCCGCTGACTGCAATTCCTTCAAAAGAGTTTCATACACATGACCGAATATCTGCAAATCTTTTGAAGCGTGAAAATCAATCTTATTCAGCTCATTCACAACCTGTCTGAACAAGTGTCCGCTTTTCATATAGTTGTTGTTTCCGCTGAATACATCACGCACCAAAACGGCTCTTTTGTCTGTAGTGCTTTTTAAATTGGATAAATCGGGGAAAAGTTTTCTGTCGATGAAATGTATAAGTTCATCTCCGGTAATGCCTTCGTCATTGGCAGCCCAGTTGCGCCATTGATATTCTGCAGGTATCGGAGAAAAATATTCCCCGGTTTCATCCATATCCTCCATATCTTCATCTTTGGCATCAAAAATTTTCAGAAAAAGCATCCACCCCAACTGTTCCAGTCTCTGTGCATCACCATTTACGCCCTTATCCTGACGCATTATATTGCGTATGTTTTTAATCACACTATTTACATTCATGCTTTAAGCCGTCCTGTATATTTCATTTTCAAGTTCTTTGACTGTTTCAAGGTATTGCTTTTTTCCGCCGAAATATTCATAAATTTCCCTTGGCGTACCTAATTCATTTAAAGGTTCCAGTTTTAATACATGTAAGCTTTCGATGTTTTCTATACCTTCATCTGCATATTTATCCAGAAGGTTTTCCAGTACTTTTTTGGCAACATTTTCATATTTACCGAAATAATCACGTTTCTTGACACTTTCGGCACGTTCTTTTCTTGTCAGAGGCTGCTTTTCAAAGGCAATATGACAAATTAAGTCAAAAGGATCCAATTCTTTTCCCGTCTTTTTTTGTACTTCTTTCTGCAGCTCATAAAGGAGAACTCTCTGCTCCTGCAATTCATCTATAATGGCCTTTTTCTTTTCGGCTGATTGCCAGTGGTTCAGAAATTCATTCAGACTTTTAAATTGTCTCAGGACATTCTCTTTTGTAAAGTCTTCCAGTGATTTTGTGGTAAGTTTACCATCCGATCCGTAATACTGGACTCTTTCGTTTAATATCTCCACTTCAACATTATTAACATAGACTTTTCGCGGTTTAGCATCTTCTATCTCTCCGCCCCCTTCTTCGTTTTCAGGGTCGGGTTTCATTACTTCAAAATCATAAGGTTCAGGCTCTTCATTTTCGTCTATCTGTTGGGTATTGTCAGGCTCATCAGGATCAATTTCCTCGTCCGGAGTATAGTTTTCATCCTGAATAGGCGGACCGTCGAAAGCAGGATCCGAAAAATTACGTGCATTTTCCCTGAAGTCTACAATCGTAAAATAATATTTACCAAATTCCGGTGCCAGTCGTGTGCCTCTGCCTATAATTTGTTTGAATTCCGTAATAGAGTTGATATTGGTATCCAGAACTATCAGTTTGCATGTGGGTACATCCACACCTGTTGTCAGCATTTTTGATGTTGTAACGATTGCAGGGTATCTGGATTCTTCATTTTGGAAAAAATCCAGTTCCCTTTTACCTTCTTCATTATCCCCTGTAATCTGCATAATATATTTGGGGTTTTTCGTTACCAAGTCCTGATTTTCATTACGTAGGGATTCTGCCATTCTTTCTGCATGTTCTATATCCACACAAAAGATTATCGTTTTTGCAAATCTGTCGGTTTTTTTCAGGTATTCTGTCAATTTCTTTGCAACCATCTTGGTACGTTCTTCTATTACAAGGTTTCTGTCATAATCTTTTACATTGTAATCTCTGTCACTTACAAGGTTGCCGTCTTTGTCCTTTTTCCCTTCTTCCGGTCGCCAACCTTCCAAATCAATATTTATACCCACTCTTAAAACCTGATATGGTGCCAGAAAACCGTCCTCAATCCCCTGCTTAAGGGAGTATGTATAAATAGGATCACCGAAATAATCTATATTGGAAACCTTTGATGTTTCTTTTGGTGTTGCTGTCAGGCCGATATGTGTAGCAGTATTGAAATATTCAAGGATTTCGCGCCATGCACTGTCAGCCGCCGCACTACCTCTGTGACACTCATCAACCACTACAAGGTCAAAAAAATCTCTGGAAAACTCTCTGAAAGCATCTTTACTTTCATTGTATCCGGTTAGCCCCTGATAAAGTGCAAGATAAATCTCATAAGATTTATTAATCTGTTTTTTTCGGATAACAGTCATTGCTTCTCCGAAATGTTTGAAATCGCCTGTTACCGTCTGGTTTATCAAAGCATTCCTGTCTGCAAGGAACAGTATCCTTTTCTTCATTCCGCTCTTCCACAGGCGATATATTGACTGAAAAGCCACATATGTTTTGCCTGTACCAGTAGCGAGAACAAGCAGTATGCGTTTTTCGCCTTTGGCGATGGATTCGACAATTCTGTTTATGGCTATTTGCTGATAATACCGTGGTTTTTTACCTGTGCTGTCGTAGTAATAATCCTGTTTAGCAACACTTATTTCCGCTTCATCCTCAAGCCCTTTTAGCTTTTTATACCGTCTCCAGAGTTCTTCGGGAGAGGGAAATTGATCAAGCGGTATTTCCCTTTGTAATACACCGTTGGACGATGTTAAGTCATGTTCAAAGAATGCATCACCATTTGAACTGAAAACACAAGGCACATCCGGTAAAAAATCCCGATATCCCAATGCCTGCTGAATGCCATGTCTAACTGTATGATTATTATCTTTGGCTTCGATTATTGCGACGGGGATGTTTGGCTTGTAATAAAGAACATAATCAGCCCTTTTACGTTTACCCCTGGCAAACATATTGCCACGGACAAATATTTTCCCCTCGGTTAAGTAAACATCCTCACTTAACTGGGTCATTTTATCCCACCCGGCTTTATTAATTGCAGGGGTTATATATTTTGTCCGTATATCCTGTTCTGATAAATCTTTTTTTGAAATCATACTGATAACCAATCACCCATTAATAAATTTACCATTATTTAAAAACCTGGTCAAATAAAATGCCCGGAATAATTAATCAATTACAGGAAAAATGTGAACATAAAAAAACAGCGGTTAAAACTTTTATTATTTTACCGGGGACAACTGTCCCCATATGACCCCATGTGGGGTCAACTGTCCCCACGTGGGGACAGTTCTTAATGTCATATGTACCCCAACCAGGGCACCCTGTGCCCACTTGGCACCTTTTTTGGGCACTATATACCCGATTTAATCTATACTACCCAAGAAACTACCCGGAATGGATCATCTGGGATAAAAATTACCGGAAAAATTCCTGCTGAGAATCTTCCATCCAAGATGGAATTTTGTGAACAAACTTAGCCTACTAATAAGTTTTTTATATTACTATACTCAGGTGTTCATTAAACCGTGCGGTTACTCACCATTAAAATAGTGTAAATTACTCGTAAAGTTGGTAATATAAAAAAACTTATGAACAAATGAACAAGTAGTATATAATATATTACTATACCACCACTCTATTAAACCAGTCAGCATACTCTTAAAACACCGCCGTTACAGGGTTACAGTCCTAAGCCCCGCCGATACTGGGTTAGGCAAAATATGAACAAATATATGGGAAAGATATGAGAAACAGACAACGCCTCTGATGTGTGTGGAAACGCCCCTTGACCGTCACTTGTGTAATCTCCTGAATGGCTTTTGTGTAGGGCACTACGGTTCTACTGCCTACTTGTGTAGGTGTGCGTCCCATTTTCTCATCATCAGCACCAATACTAACAGGTGAAAACGGGAAGAATGTGCATGTATCGGATTAATTCGGACAGCATATCGCTTGTTTTCGGACACCGTATCGGAGATTTTCGGACAGTGTATCGGAGTAATTCGGACAGCTTGAGTTAAGTAAGGTTAACCTCTATACTTCCTT
>Ga0247721_100066_pt1 | contig 55687 bp, 47 predicted proteins | sample MSEWel2017_08_16_FD_189089 | JGI IMG/M metagenome (GOLD analysis project Ga0247721, IMG submission 189089) | Subsurface sediment microbial communities from gas well in West Virginia, United States - MSEEL Well Study Marcellus 3H_2017_08_16 | ecosystem: Environmental > Terrestrial > Deep...
TTTGTACTCTCTCTTCTCGCTTCTACCCAGTTTCTTTAAATAATACTTTTAAAATAAGTAGAAATTTGTCTTAAGATTTATTATATCACAATCCTTTAGCAAGCAAAAGTATTTTTTTGATTTAATCTTCCAAGCGGTAGTTTTTACATTAATGTCACCTCATTACTTAATTGTCTCGATTAGATGCTCAGAAATATTTTTCTTTTCCGTTGAAAAATTAATTCCAATTAAAATTATTTCTTTATCCTTTAGTTTATATTTATCAGTATAACCCTTTTCTTTAATCTGCTTAACTGCCTGCTCTGCACTCTGATTTGCCTTAAATTCAATTATAAAGACTTTATCTTTACTCTCCACCACCATATCAATTCTACCTCTGGCAGTTAATAACTCCGAATCAATTTTAAGGTCTCTATCAGCTAAAAGTTCTGCGATCAGATAAAACATAGTGTGATAATAGCTTTCTCGTTCAGAGGCACCTGCAGGGATATTTATATTAGCTATACTGGCAAATAATGATTTCAAATATTCTATAAATTGCTCAAATCTTGATTCTTCCAGAGCTGACTGCATTCTACCCACAAGTGCTTCTTCCACCTGATAATCAGTAAGTTCATTAAGTAGATTTTCCGAAAAAGCAGTTTCAACTTCAAGATTTGGATAAGATAGCTCAAGATATCTTCCACTCAATGTTTTTTTGATTGTTAAATATCCTGTTTGAAATAAAAGTGGAACAAGCTGCAGTCTTGTAATATCATAAGCTTTAAGACTGCTTTTGGAAACTTCCAGACTGGCCAGTTTAGGAATATCAAAATTACTATCTTTTATAAGATTCATTAAAAAGCTCGGAGTCCCACTTTCAAACCAGTAATTATCAATCTTTTTGGCTTCTAAAGCTCTAGCAATAGAATAGGGATTATAGACTCTAATGTCTTCATCACTGAAGCGAAAACCATTATACATTCTTTTAAATTCAGCATATAATTCTTCTTTGTTCTGATCAGTTTCAACTGCAAATTCTGCAAAGTAGGGATCAAAATTATAATGGAGTTCTTTTTCGGTATAGCCCAGCATATGCGAAAATCCCGGATGCATATCAAGTTCTATCAGGTTATTTAAAGTTGAAAAAATAGAAAGCTTGCTAAATTTAGAAATACCAGTAATGAAAACTAATTCTAAATGTTTTACCAGTGGTTTTAAGTTGTCATAGATAGCTTTTAAGAAGTTTTGATTAGACTTTGCTATTTTAATCTCTGCTGAATCCTGACTCAAATGAGAAATTATTGCTTTATCATATTCATCAATCAATAGAACGACTCTTTTATTTTCTTTTTCGCTGATCTTAATTATCAGTTCTTCAAATTTAGAACTGACAAGAGTCGAATTAAGTTTTAAACCATATTCTTGCGCATAATCATTTAAAAATTCTTCCATCTCAATTTTTAAATTTTCTGTTGTACTGTGCTCCAAACGATTAAAGTCCAGTCTTATAATCGGATACTCTTCCCAGCTCCATTCCTGATTATAGATATATAAACCCTTAAAAAGCTCTTTTTTGCCCTGATAAAACTTCTCTAAGGTGTCAACGAAAAGCGTTTTACCAAAGCGGCGTGGTCGAGACAGAAAATAGTATTTATCCCTGCTGATTATTTTAGCTAAAAACTCTGTCTTATCTATATAAAGATAATTATTTTGTCTCAGCTCTTCAAAATCAGAAATGCTTGTACTCAGCTTTTTCATTAATGCCACCACCTTTAACTTTCTGTTAAATATATTATACCATATAAAACAGCTTATATAAAAAGAAAACCGCCAGAGGAATGGTATGATACTTCCAAAGTAGACGGTTGAATGAATTAAGTATTTTACTAAACTATTTTAACCCAGAAGCTGCAGAATTACCTGATGCATCTGATTGGCCTGAGCTCGCATATCAGAAATCTGAAGCCCCAGGGACTGTCCCTGGTTGGCTCCAATTTAAAAAATGCCATCGAAGCTTCCATCCAGCAGGCTTTTAGTGTTAAACTGAGTGTATTCTCCAATTGAGCTTAATTCCTCAGCTAACTCTGCAATCTCTTTCTGAATCTCTTCGCGATCAGATTCGCTATAAGTGTCATTTGCAGACTGAACAGCCAGTTCCCGCATCCGCTGCAGTATGGAATGGCTTTCTTTGAGTCCACCTTCTGCTGTCTGGACTAAAGAAACAGCATCCTGGGCATTCCTCTGAGCCTGACTGAGTCCATTGATTTGAGCCTTCATTTTTTCGCTAATTGCCAGCCCGGCTGCATCAAAATTGACACAGCAGGAGCCTTATAATCAAACTAATTATTAAAATGTAGAATGATAGCTAGTAACCGTATCTTTAATTCATTGTCCTCTGAATATAATTTTCTCCGAGCATGGAATGGATAACCTCATCTTTTTCCAAAATCAGCTTGACTGCAGAGTGAATATATCCGGTTTCTATAGAAACTAATTTAGCAATTAAATGAATTTCCTTTTTTATATTGTAATATTTACCGACTATTATACTATCTGCACCCAGCAGTTCTCCAATTTTTTCCGATGTATCCTGTTTTAAAACTCCAGATGTCATTCGATCCTGTTCTTCTAAAACAGAATTTAAACGCTGACGTTCTAAAACTCTAATATTCTGGTCACTCTCATTAATTAAAGTTATGGTTATGTTTTCACTAATAAAGTTACTGAGCTGGGTTTTTTGATTGTTTTGATTTAAAAAATCAGCAACAGCTATTTTATAATCTTCATCTCCCGGAATTGTCATAAAAAGATCAGATGTCAACTCAGAAACTATTGTATTTACAGCATCTCCAAGGCTGTCAGCTGCTGCCGGAAGCGTTGTTATAATTAAAATAATAACAGTCAGAAACAGTATTTTTTTATCAAATAATTTAGTCATCACTTGACCTCTATTCATCAATAACGGCTACTACATTAGCCTGTCTAAATACTTTTGTACTTTCTAATTCTTTATTTATTTTTACTGCATCTTCGTTGCTGACAACTACAACAGTACCATCTTCACCATTAACCTCAACTGCCTCTACAATTAAAGGGGTCTCACCAACACGTGGTAATTCCGAAGCTCTTTCTATAGAAGGAGCAAATCCGACCAGTCCTTTATCTACAGCTGGTTCAAAAAGTGCTTTTGTATTATCATAAACCACTGTTCCGTTTTCAGCTTCAATTCTAAACATCACCTGTGGATTTAAATTAATATTCCGGGCATCAATTACAAGTCCGGTATAATTTGTTTCTCTCGCAGCAGGCTCTGTGGCAAATTCTGTACTCTGTTCTTCGTAGAAAACACGGTTAAATTCATCAATATCTTTGCGCATTGTGACCTGATATATTCCTTCTTCCCATTTTTCGCTTCCCTCTACAACATATGTACCATCAATAAATCCTTCCAGAGTCTGATTGATTTTAGAATTGGCCATTGCATTAACTACAGTTACATCTTTAGTAATATGTACTCCTTTGATATATTCCAGCATTTTGGCTCGAGCGTCAACAATTGCCCCTTCTCTAGCTAAAACCTTAGCCTGAGCTGCATTAGACATGTTATCTGGAGCAACTGCCATCCCAGTTGTTTCTACTGATCCTTTAAAATACTTAACCATTACATTAGAAATCAATTCTTCGTCGGCACTGACTGCAGATGAAATTGTTAAAAGAAAGAATGCTGTAATCAATACTGCTGTTAGTAATTTTTTCATTAGTATCATCTCCTGTTTGATAGTTAAATTGTTTTTATAAATTGGCAGTAAGTTCTAAATAATCGGGTCCCAGCTCCATAATCTTTAAAGGGAATTCTTCTTCATTGTTGAAACGCTCTGCCAGTACATCTGTACTCTGCATTACATTTAATATGTAGGAAGCTGAGTTATCAGCAAAACTGTGAAGCTTAAAACTTTTTATTCCTTCCAGTTTTTTTATTACTTTCTCCAGAGAAGTTAAGTCTCCATAGGAGGCTAAATTATTTACTTTTAACTTTAAACTTTTCTGGCCGCTGTTTAGATTAATTAACGGCATAAGTTCTTCTGTCAGTCTTACAGCTCCTGAGCTGCCTACCTTTTCTACAGCAATTTCTAAAGCTCTATTGGGATCTTCTGCATAGGCTTTTTCAGTAAATTTAATTTCCTTTAGCTTTTCTCCTGTCTGAGCACTATAAACAGAAAATGAACTTTCTACTCCCTGAATGATTAAAGGTCCAAAAGAAAATTCTTTTTCCCCCAGTCTGACTGAATCATGTTTACCAGTAATTAGAAGCTCAAAAGGCCATTTTCGCTTAGAACTTGTGAGCAGTTTTGGAGCATTCTGCTGCCACTGCTCTGAGCTTCCCAGTGAGTTTAAAAAAATATTTTCTATATCGCCAGCAGCTAATTCAAAACCAAGCTGCTGCAGCTCATTTTTTAAAAACTGCTGTATTCTTGCTGCATTGGGATTAACTCCTGAGATCGCTCCCAGAGATCTTTCTATAGCAGCTACCTCTGCCTGAAATTCGTTAACCGAAGTTCTGGTTAAAGTTTCTATCTGAGCATCATCCATCAACAGCAAAATACGGGGATTACTAGTTTGAGTTTTAATGATCATCTTTAATTCTTCTAAATCGGAAAAAAGTTTAGAAGTTACTTCTGCCTTTATTTTTAACTGATAGATTCCCTCTGCAGCTGATTCTTCTAAAATCTGATAACTGCTGACATAGCCTTCAGCCTTAGAGAAAATCCGACGGCTGATCAGTTGAGAATTTTCTACCAGTATCGATTTATTAATATAATTCCCAGCTGCTTTTTGAACTGCTTCTAAAAATGCATTTTGTAGTGCTTCTCTGCGGGCCAATTCTGCTCCTGCAGTAATATCTGCTTCAGTGCTAACTGTTACCTCTTCAGCCCGAGTTAATGGTGAAATCACTATAATTAAAATTAAAATAATCATTATTCTTAATAAAGCGCTCCTAATTATTTTCACCTCTTTTCTGCCAATTATATCCTTCGTTATTATAATCGTTTAGAGTTGTTATTTTCTTAAATACTCTCAGCTCTGCTGTGAGTGAATAAAATCACCAGAACTTAAATTAAACCTTATTTACATGTTTATACAATTAAGTTTAAAAATATTATAAAAGGGTAATTATAATATAATTCCTTTTATTTTGTAATTTTATGTCGAAAAATATCATTAAACATCAGAAAAACCACCTTCTGCAAGGTGGCTCATTAGTCCTGATCATATTCTATTGTGTTGCTGATAATAAATTTATCCTCTCGAATATATTTGCGGATTAACTTTTCATCAACACCGGTCTCTTTGTGTATTTTTTTGACTGTAGAATTGGGATGGTCCCAGAGATAATCTTTAATCTGACGAAGTTTGTACTGATTTTTTTCCTGACAATCATCACAGAGGCCGGAGTCATTTTTAGTTAAATCACCGCAGATGTAGCAGTTTTTAACCATATTTTATGTCCTCCATTATCTTTTTATTGGATTATATCTTTATTTTAACAAATTTGAGGTTAAAAATCCACTAATTGCAATTTTTAATTAACAAATTAAGGGTTTTAATATCTTTGATCATATTTTACTCTTTTTAATTTATTTACTATAATTTTAGCATATTAATTATTAAATAAAAGTAGCAATTTATCGATGTTAATATGTCTTTTTTTAAAAACTATCTATATATTAAAACCGCTATCAGAAATACCTCGCTTTATTGTTATTTTTTTCACAAAAATAATTAAAATAATACCATTCCTTAAGACACCAGAGAAAACTTAAATTTCATATTAAACTTCTCGCATTTCTTGAACTTCAGTATCTTCCGGTCTCATAAAATGAACAGTTAATTTGGCCAAAAATAAATAATAACCAAAATCACTTAATGATGCTTCTTTTTGAATGATTTCATTATTTAAGAGTTTATTGATTAACCCTTTAGAAAAACTACTAACTAAACTTAAATCTACAACATAGTCATCATATCTATGGCCGGGAAAATATAACAATTTATAGATTCTATTTTTCTTTAAAGTATCATGATTTACTTTTAAGTTTGCTAGTGGGATTAAAGGGGCAAATAACAGAACATCATCATTTTCAGCATCACAAGTATTAGAAAGTAATAATGCTTTTAATTCTTTTTCAATTATTTGACCACCTTCACTAATTTTGATGAATTTAAGTTTATCAAGAATATCTCCCTGACTTAAAAAAGAAAAAGAATGGTTAGTAAAACACTTATAGCGACCACCATTTTCCTCAAACTGTTTGAGAGATTCTTTTACTTCATCAGCTATATAAGGGTCTATTGAAGGAAATAAAGATTTTGTGAAATCTATAAATTCCGGCATCATATATCATATAACTTCCTTCCGGTATTATTAAATAGTTCATCAATTGATTCTTTATATAACTGTGCTTCTTTCTTAGTAAAGTCTCTACTCTCCTTAAAGATATCTAAAATAATCTTTTTAGAATTTATTTCGTTATCAATTATTTTGCCAATAGATAAAGCGCTGCTATATCCACGATTGATATTATTCATTATATTTATTGCTTTTTTTAAATCAGAATCACAAATATATTCTGCTTCAATAGATTGGAATTCTTTTTCTTTTTTATTATCCTTATCTTTCCTGATTATTGTTAAAGATAAAGAAGAAGGACCAAAGTCATTTAGAGGAGCTGTAATAGCTGGCATACTTATTATACCTCCTTATTCAATATTTCACGAGTTTTATCAGTTATACAGGACTCAAAGGCAGTTTTAATACTCTCATGAGCTTTATCAAGCCAATTATTATATTCTTTTATATTTTCCGGATTAGTGGTCATAAAATTAAAATCTAAAACAATAAAATTCACATCAGTTAATGGGTTACCAACCGTTAAATATAATTTTGAGTCTAATTCGCTATATTCTAGCTCATTTTTAATAAGAAATTTATTTGATTTTTTATCAATGGGTAGTTTAGGCGCTATCTTAAAATAGTTGCTGTAATCCGAACTAAAACTTTGTTTTTCAAATTTATTAATATATCTAAGTTTCATATCCAGTATCTTTACTTCGGGAAGCATTTTTTTGTATTTATCAAAATATTTTTTAACTTTACTCCTAAAATTAACCCACTTATTATATTCTAAAAAATTGATAGTGAAAGTTTGTGGAGTTATCTGAATAAAAATCTGTTCCTCTTCATTAATAAAAATTAATTTATTGGTCTCTTCCGTTGCGGGATTATTTAAATAAAAATCTTCATCTTTATTTTCAATGTTGAATATTAATCCTTTTTCCTGTTTCTTTTTTGAAAAAACTTCTTTAATTTCATTATAATACTCAGATGGAATAGTCCAATCCCAATCCTCATTACTCTCAAAATTGACTTCAAATAAGACTTCTGCCAAAAATGAATTTGGATATACCTCAGTCATAATTGTCCTCCGTTCATCTAAAAAAATATAATCCCTATCCTGAATTATTCATAGCAACCACGAAATAAATTATCAGTCCTAATATAGCAATATTCTATCAAAATATTGTTTTCACCCGGTGGGTGAAAGAAGTTTTTATTAAAATTTTTCTCTAAAAACATAGAAAAAGGAGTCCCTTTCCTTTATAATAATAGTAACCAAACAAAATTAAAAGGAGGGACTCCTAATGGTTACTATATCTGAAAAAAAAGTTAATTTCAAGTCAAATTTAAGAATAAATTTTAATGGTGGTGATTTAACATCAGATTCTGGTCTGCTGATTTTTAAAGAATTTGATAATCAGATCGGCTTCAGTCAGGAAATAAAAAATGCTTTAGAATTTGATGATGATGTTAATCATAGATTCCATGAAAATGTGGATGTTGTACTGCAGCGTATTTATCAGAATACTGCTGGCTATCATGCTGATGATGACGCAGATGAGCTTAGATCTGATTCTCTATTTCAGACTATACTGGGAAAAGAAATTCTTGCTTCACAGCCCACTATTTCAAGATTAAATAGCTGTGTTAATAAAGAAAATATGAAGCAGCTGCAGCAGGTTAATTTCAGCCTGCTCGATAAAATATATGAATATGAGGCTCCCGAAGAAATAATCTTTGATCTTGACTCAACAAACTGTGAAACATATGGAAAGCAGTACGGTTCTGACTATAATCATCACTATAAAGCAAATGGATACCATCCACTGTTAATGTTTGATGGAGTTACCGGCGATCTGATTAAAGCTGAACTAAGATCAGGTAATGTATATACATCAAGAGGAGCTGTAAGATTTATAGGTCCAGTATTTAAAAAATACAGCAAAAAGTTTAAAGAAATTCCTCTTTTATTAAGAGCTGACAGTGGTTTTGCCACACCGGGCATTTATCGGATGGCTGAAGAACATAATATCTCCTATGCCATACGCTTAAAAGCCAATGCAAGACTTTATAATTTAGCAGAATCTCTTTTAGAAAAGTTAAATCAAGGCTCTGAAATATCTGAAAAACAGGTCATTTACGGTGAATTTAACTATCAGGCCGGCAGCTGGGATAAAAGCCGGAGAGTTATAGTTAAAATTGAAAAACCGGCAGGACAGTTAGTCTACAACCATACATTTATTGTTACAGATATAAAAGACCGTACACCTGAAGAAATAGTTAAGTTTTACTGTCAGCGGGGCACCATGGAAAACTTTATCAAAGAAGGAAAAAGAGGTTTTGCCTTTGGTAAAATGAGCAGCAGTGAATATCTGGCAAACGCTAATAAATTACAGCAGATGATGCTGGCCTATAATCTAAACAACTGGCTGCGACGCCTCTGTTTTCCAGAGCATAACAGATCAGATAGAATAGAAACTATCAGAACAAAATTAATTAAAATAGCAGCTAGAATAGTAAAAACAGGTAGATATATTTATTACAAACTGGCAGAAGGCTGTCCCAACAAAGAATTGTTTTTTAAAGTACTGGATAATATACAGAATTTAGAGTTTGCCTAACATTGAATTCTAAAATAACTGTAAAATTTTAAGAACATAAAGGAAGACCACGGGATATCCATGCCCAATTTTAATAGTAATTTTTACCATAATAACAAAAATAAATCTTTTTTAAGAATTCAACTCAAAAAGTTATTATTTAGTTCTTAAATTAGATAATTTTAGAGTTAAACCAGAGGAAAATTATATTTCGTGGTTGCTATGAATAATTCAGGCCTATATTAATAATTAAACATAGAAGGAATTTTTCCTTTATTTTATTGAAATTTATGTTAAGAGAATACCACCTTTTAGATTACTCAATTTGATAATCAATCTTTCTTTCGGTAAACACTCTGCTATATATAGATGACGTACTCCATCTGGATTTAATCTTCCTACATTACACTTCTCTAATAGTGGAGCTTTTAATTTTTCTTCTTTTTCTATGGATATTTCTGAGGTGTTTTCAATATATGATTTTAAAATTTAAAACTGTGACTCTTAAATGATGACCTTTTGTTTTTTGTATCCTTATCAGTAGCTACATATATTTTAGGAATAATATCACACTTTTTTTGTTTTATATAATAATAATTCTGATTTAAGTATTACACAAAACAAATAAAAGGTCAAAAATGAAAATTCTATACCTTTTCATCCAGCAATTTCTGACTGCTGCTGTCTTCAGCATAGATAAAACGATCCCTACCTGAAGCTGTTATTTTAAGGCTTACTTTACCGATTCCAAATTCTTCGTTAACCTGCTGATGTATAGCAGACTGAAGCTCTGTTAAATTATACTCCCCAGGCTCTATTTTCACAGCTTTATTACGATTATTATGGTTAATAAAAAAGATATTATTGCTGTCATTAATTCTTATTGGCCTTTTAATTGCATTAGAAGCTGCAAAGTCTTCCAGATCATAGGTGACTTTTTCTAGCTGCTGTGATTTAGTAAATCTGTCACCTTTTTCTAGTTTATTTTCATTTTTTTCAGGCTGATTTAACTTTTGAATAAGTAAATTTTTAATTTGAGTTAAGACAGAATTAGTTTTTTCTACAGCAGACATTTTATTCACCTCTTTATAATATTTTATTAGTTTGTTTCTTCTAATAACTGTTTATTAAACTCACTTAATGTTTCCAGATATGAAATGATTTCAGCTTCTAGTAGATCAGCCAGGTCATTATACTCTTCTTTTTTTAAAGAAATCATGGTACGATTTAAAGCAAGATTAAACTTTTCAATGTAGTTCTTTAAATTTTTGGACAATGTATCTTCTTCTCTTAAATCAAGAATACTATTTAAAATATTTAAATACCATTCTAAACCATCAATACTATGATTCAATAGTTCAGAAGCCTGATCAATACTACCTGTTCTTAACTCTTCTGCAGTATCTTTTAAACCCTGTTTTAATTTTGGTAAATATTTTTCAGCTTCCCGAAGACTTTCTGCTATTAATTGATTAACATCTTTGCTTATAAATTTAATCTTATCAAATCTTTCTAAATCTAAGTCATTATTAAGAAAATAATCTAAAGTAACTTCAATTTCGTCTAAATATATTTTTTCTATTATTTCTTTTTCTAACTCTAAATTGATATTTTCAGCTATTTCTAGTTTGTTAATACTATTTATTTCTAATAATTCTTCATTCAAATATATATTCATAATTATCCTTTCTGTAATGATAATATTTTATCCACAATTTCAGTTTGTTCTTTTGATGTTAATTCTGGCCACATAGGTAAAGATAATATCTCTTCACTTACCTGTTCAGTTACAGGGAAATCTCCTTTTTTATAACCCAAATAGTTATATGCAGGCTGCAAATGTAGTGGTATTGGGTAATGAATCCCAGCTGAAATATTATTATCTTTTAATTTGCTTTTTAATTCATCTCTATCATTAACCCTTACTACATAAAGATGATAAACATGTTTAGAATCATCTCTAACAAAGGGAGTTACAATATCTTTATCTTTTAGAAACTCATCATATTTTTCAGCATTCTTAATTCTCATCTCTGTCCACTGATCTAAATATTTTAATTTTATTCTTAAGACTGCAGCCTGAATAGAATCCATTCTGCTGTTATATCCCTCTATTTGGTGAGTATACTTTTCATTATATCGGCCATGATTACTAAGCATCTTTGCTTTTTTAGCAAGCCCATCATCATTTGTTACCAGGGCTCCAGCATCGCCAAAAGCACCTAAGTTTTTACCTGGATAAAAAGAAAAAGTAGCAAAGTCTCCGTATTCTCCGGGACCCATACCATCAATTTGGGCTCCATGCCCCTGGGCTGAATCTTCGATTACTTTCAGATCATACTTATCCGCTATTTCCATTACTGCTGGCATATCCGCCATCTGGCCATATAAATGCACTGGTATTATTGCTTTAATGTTTTTTTCATCTATATTTTTCTCTATGTATTCTTCCAGTTTTTCTGGAGACATAGTATAAGTTTTTTCATCTATATCTACAAAATCAACCTCTGCTCCAACAGCTGTTACTGCTTCAGCTGTTGCAATAAAAGTATGTGGCACTGTAATAACTGTATCTCCTGGACCAATGTCTAAAGCTTTTAAGGCTATCATTATAGCATCAGTACCATTACCACAGGCCACTGCATTTTTTACATTACAATAATCTGAAAATTCTTTTTCAAATTTTATTATCTCTTTTCCACCAATAAATCTGGTATTATCTATTATCTTTTTTATTTTCTCCATTACCTCATCATAAATTAAGTCATATGAATCAGATAATTCCATAAAAGGTATAGACACAAAATCACTTCCAATCTAATGTTAAAAATATTTTTTGTTCGTTAAATTTTATATAAGGGGGCTCAAAAGGTGGAAAATATAATGCCCGAACATATCTATGTATCTTTTCTTTTGACCATGATAGATTTAATTCCTTTATATCATAAATATCTTTTCTTTCATAATAATGTAGCGACCTAGATTCTATTAGTTTATCTTGTGAAATTGGTTTATAATCTAAATTAATTATATTGTCTATATTTTCTTTAAATAATTCAACTGACTTCTTTTCTGTTAATTTATATAAATCTCCAACTACTATATTTGAGTCAATTTTAAATCTTTTTTCATATAAAATATCTCCTGAGTCCACGCCTTCATCCATAATATGAAGGGTAGTCCCAAATTCTCTTTCTTTATTAATAATTGCAAAAGTAAATTGGTTACACCCTCTATAATCCGGTAAAGGAGCCATATGTAAATTAATAGCTTCATACTTAGGTAAATTTAATATTTCTCGCTTTAATATTTTATGATACTGAACAGAGAAAATGAAGTCAAAATCTAAACTATCTAAATCATCTAAATTTAAGATAGGAATATTATTATCATTTGCTAATAAAGCAACTCTATATTTATCATTCCACCAAACATCTTGGCTTAATTTCTTAGTTAATACTCCTAATACTTTAATATTACAATTTTCTATTAAACTACTTAGACATTTATATCCAATTGGTTTATTTCCCATAAAAATAACTTTTTTCATCGTTTATTTCTCCCTTATCCCCAACTTGCTTTTCTTGGGCTCAAACCTAAGTTTTACAGTCTCCCCTGTTTCAGCAGCTTCGTAGATGGCATTAATAAGTTCTAGAGACTTTCTTCCTTCCAAACCATCAACAAGTGCTTTTTTATCATTTTTAACTGCATCAATGACATCAGCAATATATCGTTTATGACCGAAACCATAAACATTAGGCGGATTTTCTTTATATTCTCCCATCACAGTTTTGTCACTTTCTCTTTCATCTTCAAACTGCCAGGTTTCCATTTTGTTGACTGCATAACCACCAATTACTACAGCACCCTTTTCTCCCATTACAGATAAAGAACCTTCTAGATCACTGGGGCGAGTTGCTGTTGTAGCCTCTATTATTCCAATAGATCCATTAGCAAATTTAATGATTACAGCTCCTGTATCTTCAACCTCAATATCTACTAATCTAGTTGCAGTTTGAGCTGACACTTCAACAGGTTCCCCCATCATCCATTCTAAAAGATCAATATGATGAGATGCCTGATTTGTTAAAGCACCACCATCCATAGACCAAGTACCTCTCCAGTCATCCATATCATAGTAATGCTGATGCCTAGACCATCTTACTCTAACAGTTCCCATAACCATCTTCCCAAAGCGACCTTCTTCTACCGCTTCTCTCAATTTCATTACAGGTAAATTGTATCTATTCTGTTTAACTACAAATAATCTAACTCCATTTTCATCACAGGTTCTTATCATTTCATCTGCATCATCTAATTTTAAAGCCATCGGTTTTTCTACAATTATATTTTTTTGATATTTGCTTACGATATCTATTGTATGTTCAGCATGTAAACCACTTGGAGTTAAAATATTAACTATATCAACATCTTCATTCTGTAGCATTTCATCATAACTTGTATAATATGGAATATTGAATTTTTCTCCATATTCTTTTGCTTTATCTTCTTTAAGATCACAAACAGAGACTAATTTTGCTTCCTCAAGTTCATTTAATGCTTCTGTATGTTTTTTGGCTATTCTTCCACAACCAACTAATGCAAATTTGAGTTTTGTCATGATATTCTATTCCTCCATAAATAACTAAGTAATGATTGGGTTAATTAATTTCTCAAATTTAAGTATCAAATTATCTTTATTAATATAATTATCATTAGCAAGTATATTTTTGTTTTTTATGATATTCGCTTCTATATTATTTATGTCCCAAATATTTTCTATATTTATATTTTGTTCTTTAAAAATATCATCTTTCCCATTTTTGGTTATTATTAATACTTTCTGAGATAAACCAAAACCTTTTGAAACTAAACATTTTCTTTCTAACATAGACAACCATTTAGCTAAAATTTCTTTTGATTTCAAAGGCAAGTTCGATCCACCAAAAATATTATTAATATATTTAAATAAATTAATAACATCCGCTTTATTCTCCTCCAATAAATTTGCATCAAATGGATTATTCATAAAAAAAGATGTAGGTAATAAAGCAAATAAATCCAATCCATTTTTATTCAATATCTTTTTTATATACTCAATATCTCTTATAATAACATGTTCGGATTTACTTTTTGTACCGATGACTGATATTGGATCAAAGAGAATAACAATTCCATTATCTTTTAAACTACTATAAATGTTTTTTATTGTAGCATTATATTTTTTTTCATTAGTTTGATGTAATAAAACATCTGCTGCAAATATCAAATCATACTTGCTATCACCAAAATTATCTGGGTTAGATATATCTCCATGAATAAAATTAAACTCTTTATATTTTTTAGATAATTCAACTATAGATTTTTTTGCTATGTCGATTCCCCGATATTTACCAACATTTGACTTGAAAAAATAATCTGTAAATATTCCTATCCCAGGTCCTAATTCTAAAATATCTTTGTTTTTTAAACTGATAAATGATTTGTTTACTATGTGTTTTAATATATCAAATCTTATATTATACAGATATTTGTTATAGATTTTACCTAATCCAATATATCCAACACCTTCTATGTCAAATTTATTATTCAACCTCATATTCCAATATGAATTATAATCGAATTCATGTTTTGAATTTTCCTTATTAATTTTTTCCAGTAATGATTTAGTCTTTGATATTTGTTTTTTTAAAGAGTAATTGTTTTGAATGAATTTCTTGTATTCCATTGAACTATAATCAGAATTTCTAATCAATTCTATACCCTGATTAATAGAATTCCAAATATATTTTTCAGGATAAATATTTTTTGCTCCAACAAAGTTATGAACAATTGGTTTTATTCCTTTACTCATAGCCTCCATAATAGATAAATGTTGACTTTCTAACACACTACTAGAAATTATATAATTTTTATTTTCTAACCACTTATCAATATCATCCTGCCAACCTTCAAAATAAACATTTTCCTGAAGATTCATATCTTTTATCATTTGCTTAAAATATAATGAATACCTTGCTTGTTCAAATTTACCAGCAATGAATAACTTATACTTTTTATTAATATCTGCTAATGCTTTAATAAGTTGCAATGCAAGCATTGGACCTTTTTTATAATTTATTAATCCTACATATGCTAAATTATATCCATGTTTTCTTCTTCTGTAATTAAATTTATTAGCATTTAACCCATTCGGAATAATAACAGATTTATTCTTAATATTTATTCCCTGTAACTGATTTAAAACAAATTCTCTAATATGTTCTGCTACAAAAATTATTCTATCAATATTTGACCAATTAACTTTACTTATATAATTAGTAAAAGCTTCATAACTATGCAACCTACAAACCATTTTCTTGTCTCTAGCTAAATCTAATTTGCTACCATAGATAACTAATTCATCACACCATTCAAACCACACTATATCTGACCATTCAATCCATTTATCGATTTGATCATATTTATTTACAATTACTTTTTTAGTTTCATAAAAATCAGATAGACCTTTAATGAGATCATCAATAAAATTGTCTAAGCCTTTTTTACAAAAGAAAACAACTTTTTCTTTTTTGCTAATATCAGCACTTTTATTATTAGTTTTAATACGATTTAAAGATTTTTCAACTTCTTGGATTTCTACCTTATTTTTAGCTAACTCTTCTGCTCGATGATATTGAACAATACTTCTTTCTAATTTATCTAAGTTTTCATAAACAAAAGATAAGTTAAAGTTCAAATCAAAATTATTAGGATAGATTTCTAATCCTTTAATTAAAACTTCTTTAGCTTCTTCTAAAAAACCCTTATTAATTAAAATAATTGATTTCATAGAATATATATCTTCATCAATTTTAAATCTTTGTTGATATTCTGTTAGTGTTTTTTCAGCCCCTATTAAATTATTATTAGATATCATTGTTTCTACCTTAGATTTAATATCATCTTTGATCTCTTCCATTTTATTAATCTTACCTTGCTCTTCTTTAACCTCTAACATCAAAGTCTCAACAACTTTTTTCATTAAAGGATAAATATCGATTGCTTTACGTAAATATTGAATATAAATCTTTAAGTCATCTTCTTTAACCTCAAAAGCTTTATACATATAAAGTAAAAATGCTTCTTCTTCACTTTTCAATTCATATATTAGCTCATTTTTAATAATTTCCTTAGTATATAATTTTTCTATATATTTTTTCCCAGCACTTAAATAATTTTCAATAATAGTTTTATTAGTTTTCTCAACTTCATTATCTAAAGCTAATAGATAACGACTTAGAGATTTATTAACTCTTGCCTCAGCAATTCCTTTAACATCCAAATCAACAAAAGACATCATAACATCAGATAAATCATCATACTTATCATTTAAATAACTAATAAATCTGTTTAAATTTTCTTCCCTAATATTAGTTAGTAATTTATAAGTAGTGTCATTATTTTTCATTTTTAATAAATAATAAAAAATATCCCCATAATAGTCAGGGTTAGTATTATAATTAATATCTACCAATTGCTCAATATTAACCTGATAACTTTTTTGATAAATATTTTCTCTAACCTTATTTAATAAACTATATTCTCTATTATCTTCTAAATCAGTAAAAAGTGAATTAACTTTCTCTTTTTCTTCAATAATTAAATTAGATTTTAATTTTTCTAAAAGATTAATGAATTTAGTTTTTAAATTTTTATTTTCTAATTGTTCAAGATAAAACTTTTTAAGCTCCATATGTCTCCGATTATTTAAACAAATAGAAATAAAGGGATGAATAGCATGTTGTAATTGTGAATTAACATCTATTTTAAAAGCTGCTTCAATCGCATAATCTGTTTCAATTTCTAAATCTGCAGCTAAAGCAATAATAAAACGATAGGCTATATTATAATTTCCCATTGTCTCATCATCAACAGATGTATCGATTTTACTGTTAGTTTGATCATAATTATTTATTAATTTAATATATTCCTTAAAATTACTTAATCCTTCTTCTTTTTTTCCCTGTAATAATTGTGCCCTGGCTAAATAATAATATAAATCTACATAACCATCTTTAATATCAAGCGCATTTTCAACAATTTTTTCTGCCATTTTATAACGATTATTAATTAAATACATCTTAGCTAATTGAATCAAAACATACATTCTAATTGATAAATCAAGATCATTTTCTTGAGCTACTTTATAAGCCTCTTCAATAGCATCCAGGGCATCTTCCTGATCTTTATGCATGTTATAACTTTTAGATAACTGAAACCAATAATAAACGTTGGTTGGATCTTTTTCTAATTCTTGTTTTAAAATATTAGAAGTTCTCTTGAATTTTTTTTCAATCAAATCTTCATCAGAAGATACATAGCCATAATGTTCTAGGATAGTATCTAATTCATAGACAGGCTTTTTGTATTGGGGTTGGTTGTGTACTGCACCTTTATAATGAAAATCTTTAGTTTCAAAAAGTCTTGCCTGTAATATCTTTGAAAATCTATTTTCTTCTAAGTTAGTATAGTTTTTCTGTGTAACAAATACAGTTTTATATTCCTTATAATTACCACTCTTAAAAAAATCAATTATTGTTTTAGGATTAGAAACAACTTCATCACCATCTAAAGTGAAAAACCAATCACCATTCGCATAATCAATTACAGTATTTCTCATCTCAGAAAAATTATCATTCCATTCATGAAAGTAAACTTTATCGGTATATTCTTTTGCTATTTCTACTGTATTATCATCAGAGCCGGTATCAACAATAACCAGCTCTGAATCAAGTTCTTCTCTAATACTTTCTAAACTACTAAGACATTCTGCTAAGTGTTTTTCTTCATTTTTTACCATCATTCCTATTGTAAGTAACATCTTAATGTTTACCTCCTATTAAATCTACATCATACTGCTAATACTGGAGCTATTTAGAGAATTTATTTGACTTGTCATCCAGCTTGACTGCTGCTGCATCTCTGCTAAAGCAGTTTCCATAGCTGTAAATTGACTTTCATATCTTTCTCTAGTTCTCTCTAAACTATCTTCAAGTGATGTAATATCATCATCAATTCTACTAATTTGATTATCAAAATAATCTAATCTTCTTGGAATCACACCAGTATTTGACTGAATTAATTGATCTACATATCCATCCAGTTTATTAGCAACACCATCATATCCTTCTTCATCAGATGATGCTTTAAACAAATTCATAACTTCTTCTGGTGATTCCTGAAGAGCTGAAGTGAATTTTTCACTATCTAAACTCATTACTCCCTCTCGGTCAACACTAATTCCAACTGCAGAAAGACTACGATAATCACCAGTTGTATTAATTCTATCTGTAGCAAGATTACGCAAACGCATTTGAACTCTCATTAAAGTACTATCACCCTGCAGAGTACCTGATTCTTCACTCTCAGAATCGTAATAAGTTTTAGAATCTATAAAATTCATGGTGCTGTTATATTGATCAACAAAAGCTTGCACAGCCTTTGTAGCTTTACCAGTATCCTGTTCAACTGTAATTGTTGCAGTCGAATCAACTTCTGCATCTTTATCTATATTAAAAGTAACACCTTCAACTGCTTCACTAAAACTATTAGTTGAACTAGTTATATTAGTAATTCCATTAATTTCTATTTCAGCATCATTTGCTGTCTGAAGAACTGCTGCATTACTAATATCATTCAAATCACCAGAAAAACCTAATTCTGTCATTAACCCATTAGCATTATCAGTTATTGACAGTGCATTTTCTAAACCAGTCTCGGCACTTTCTAAAACAAGATGTCCATCTACAATCGAGGCATTAACTCCTGCATCAGCTTCATTAATTTTATCCGCTAAAGATGATAAAGTATCATCATTTGTAACAGAAATTACTGCTTCGTTATCTTTAGACTCATTTAGTATTATATCTCCACTTACATCAGCAAGATTTGTTAACTCATCTGTTAAAAGATTATCTTTGTTCAGTTTTTGAGTACTACCCAGGCGGTTACTTTGAGCTGTTTGCTTTACGGTAACCTCATAAATTCCTTTATCCGCCTCACTACTAACAGTTGCAGTAGCAACTTCCTTATCATCAGATGAAGCTTTATTTGAATTAAACGTAGATGATAACTTTAAAGGAGATAACTTTTTTTCAAGATTATTTATGCGACTATTGACATCTCTCCAGGCACTCTTTGCTGTATTTAATTCAGTTTTTTCTGCTTCATATCTATAAAGCGGCTGTCTCTCAAAAGCCATTAACTGCTGAATAATTGAGTCTGTATCCATTCCACTACTTAAACCACCAAGCGACATAGCCATAATTAGCCTCCTTTCTAAACCTTCTCATCAATTAATAAACCAACCATTTCATGAATCCTTGCTGATAAATCCAGCATCTCTTCTGGTGGTAGTTCTTTTATTACTTCTTTTGTTCTTCTATCTATTACTTTAACCATCATTCTATCTGTTTCATCATGTATTTCAAATGATAGATCTTCTTTTACTTTCTGAACTATATCATTGATATCTTTTACAGATTCTCTAACATCATCTTCAAGTTCTTCCTGGCTATATTCATTTATTTCTTGAAGAGATTCAGGTTGGCTTTTTATGCTTTGATCTACTTCTTTCATACTCTTATTATCATTATCAAAACTCTGTCTGCTTATTTTTGAGACAGATTCAAAACTATCTACTTTCATAACAGCCTCCACCCTTTCTAATAAATAAGCCAGCCGGAAAACCGGCCGGCTTATTATGAATTTATATTATATTTTATCTCTTCAAGTTATTAACCTAAGAGTTGTAATACTCCCTGTGGCATCTGATTAGCCTGAGCTAACATTGCTGTTCCTGCCTGAGATAGTATCTGCTGCTTACTCATGTTCATCATTTCTTTAGCCATATCTACATCTTTAATACGACTATTAGCAGCTGTTAAGTTCTCTTCTGAAGCACTTAAGTTATTGATTGTATGATCCAATCTATTCTGTACAGCACCAAGTTTAGATCTTTCTGCTGAAACTGTTTTAATAGCTTCATCTAAAGTGGTTATTGCTGCATCTGCTTTTTCCTGTGTTGATACATTTATTCCTGTTTCTGCATTATATGTTGCTGTTGTTCCACTTGCACTCAATTCTTCTTCTAATGAAATTGTTCCTGCAACTTGAGTAGCACCAAAATCAATACTAACGGAGTTACCAGTTGAAGCAGCAGCATCATCTTCAACAGCAGCATCCAATGTAGTAAATGAAGTAGGTTCTGTCTCAGTTGAATAACCAACAACTTTACCCTCATCATTACGTAAAACTGTTTCAGCTGATGTCAGAGTACCAGTAGCAACTGAATTATCAAATTCTTCTATACTAAATTTACCTCCACCAGCTATAGCAGTACCAGTAGTAGCTCCTGTTACTTCAGTCGCCTGATCTGAAACATCTAGAGCATTAGCTCTCATATCATTAACTGAAACTTCCATGTTCTGACCTTCATTAGCACCAATCTGGAAAGTACCCGCAAAATCACCATCTAATAATGCCTTAGTGTTAAACTCAGTTGTTTCACCAATTCTTGTTATTTCTTCACTTAACTGGTCAATTTCCTTTTGAATTTCTGCTCTATCGTCACCTGTGTTTGTATCGTTTGCTGACTGAACAGATAATTCTCTCATTCTCTGTAAAATAGAGTGTGTTTCTTTTAAAGCACCCTCAGCTGTTTGAATCATTGAAATACCATCCTGAGCATTTCTCTGTGCCTGTGCTAGACCTCTTGTCTGTGAGTTCATTTTTTCACTGATAGCTAATCCTGCAGCATCATCAGCAGCTCTATTAATTCTTGAACCTGATGACAATCTCTCTAAAGACTTCTGCATGTTGTTGTTTGTTTGACTTAGCTGATTGTATGAATTCAATGCAGCTACATTTGTGTTAATAATCATTTTTTATTCCTCCTTGAAATTTTTGTGTTATTCTTATTCCAACCCGCATCCTTGCAGGTTTTTATAAGCCAGCCGGAAAACCGGCCGGCTTATTATGAATTTATATTATATTCTATCTCTTCAAGTTATTAACCTAAGAGTTGTAATACTCCCTGTGGCATCTGGTTAGCCTGAGCTAACATTGCTGTTCCTGCCTGAGAAAGTATCTGCTGCTTACTCATGTTCATCATTTCTTTAGCCATATCTACATCTTTAATACGACTATTAGCAGCTGTTAAGTTTTCTTCAGAAGCACTTAAGTTATTGATTGTATGATCAAGTCTATTCTGTACAGCACCAAGTTTAGATCTTTCTGCTGAAACAGTTTTAATTGCCTCATCTAAAGTAGTTATTGCTGCATCTGCTTTTTCTTGAGTAGAAACATTTAATCCAGTTTCTGCAATATATTCAGTATCAGACCCAGTTCCTTCTACATCAACTGAAACGGTTCCTGCAATTTCCGAACCAAAGTCAAAATTGATAGTTGATGCAGTTCCACTACCACTTTCTAAGTCACTTAAAGAAGTAGAAGCCTCTAAAGCTGTATATGAAGAACCATTTGTACTAGATGCTACAACATCTCCATCAGCATCTTTCATTACGTAATTAGCACCATTGATTGTTCCAGTTGCTACTGCTGTATCAAGTTTTTCAACATCATAACTCCCAGAATCTTCAAAGGCAATAGTTGCTGAAGTAGTTTGTGTTGATTTATCAGAAACTCCTAATTCATTAGCTCTCATATCATTAACTGAAACTTCCATATTCTGACCTTCATTGGCACCAATCTGGAAAGTACCTGAAAATTCACCATCTAATAATGCCTTAGTGTTAAACTCAGTTGTTTCACCAATTCTTGTTATTTCTTCACTTAACTGGTCAATTTCCTTTTGAATTTCTGCTCTATCGTCACCTGTGTTTGTATCGTTTGCTGACTGAACAGATAATTCTCTCATTCTCTGTAAAATAGAGTGAGTTTCTTTTAAAGCACCCTCAGCTGTTTGAATCATTGAAATACCATCCTGAGCATTTCTCTGTGCCTGTGCTAAACCTCTTGTCTGTGAGTTCATTTTTTCACTGATTGCTAATCCTGCAGCATCATCAGCAGCTCTATTAATTCTTGAACCTGATGACAATCTTTCTAAAGACTTCTGCATGTTGTTGTTTGTTTGACTTAGCTGATTGTATGAATTCAATGCAGCTACATTTGTGTTAATAATCATTTTTTATTCCTCCTTGAAATTTTTATTAGTGTTATATTAACCCGCATCCTTGCAGGCCAACTCTTGACCCTAAAACTGTTTTTACGATCGGCCGTTTCGCTCCAACAGCATTAGTGATCACCACAGCCCTAAAGATATCTTTAGAGCTATAATTGTCACTAATTATCTAATAAAATCTACTAAAGATTGCTGCATAATTCTGGCACCTGATGCAAGTGATGCTCGATAAACATTTTCTTCCATCTTAAGATTAGTTATAACTTCAGCCAGGTCCGCATCTTCATTTTGAGACTTTAACTTCTTTAAATGAACTTCTCCCGCTTCTAATCTGCTTCTTAAATTATCCGTTCTTTTTAGTTTTCCACCGATTTCAGCTCTTAATTCAGCATATTTATTAATAGAATTATCAAGTTTTGTTAGACTAGCACTAATCTCTTCTCCACTATAAGAATCTCCAGAACCAGCAGCTTCATAATTTTCACCAAAAATACCATCAGTATCCGTTATTTCAATTGCAGAGTCTTCACTGTATTCTTCACTTCTGAAAATTAATCTATTATCATTTTCTTCAACAGTTACTCCATCAATTTCATTTTCAAGAAAACTGGTTACTTCATTCCAACTATCAAAATCTTCTCCGCTTAAATCAACAGTTTGAACTGCTCCGTTATCAACCTGAATATCAAAAGTGCCACTATTATCTAAATCATTAAAATCAGTAAATTCTGAGGTTTCAACTTCTGCTGCCTGACCAGAAAGCTGATTGTATAGATTATTTAAAGTATTAATCTCATCTTCAAAAACATCTTGAGCATTTAAATTAATATCCATTTCTACATTTTCATTTAAACGCCTTTCAATAATCTCTTTATCACCCTGATATTTTACATAATCACTATTTCCAGTTACACTAAACGGTTGTACATTAGTCTTTTGGCCGGAGAAAATATAACTATCTCCTAATTCAGCCCTGGAAATATCAACTAATTCATCTCTTAATTCCTTAATTTCACCAGCGATTTTTTCTCTATCATTAGAAGTAACAGAATCATTTGAAGCATAGATTGATAATTCTCTAGCTCTCTGAACAACCTTTGTAGCACTTTTAAGAGAACTCTCAGTTGTATTAAGCCAATTTTCGGCCTGGTTAAGGTTACGCTGATACTGATCGTTTCTATTTAGTTGAGACTTATAATTCATGCTGTCTGAGACTTTAATTGGTGCATCAGATGGCATCTGGAATAACTTACCCGAGCTCAACTGCTCATTTAAGTTATTCAAATCTCCCATATTATTTTTTAGATGATCTAACATATTTTGAACCATCATTGAATTTGTAACTCTCATTGCTGTCAACTCCTGTTATTTAAACTATTGTCATTAAGCTATCGAGTAATTCTTCAGTTTTATTAATATATTTTGCTGCTGCTGCATATGACTGCTGATATTTAATTAAATTTGCCATTTCTTCATCAAGTGAAACCCCCGAAATACTTCTATCAAGAGTCGTTAGCTGTTTTAGAACTACATCCTGATTATTTTTCATCTGCTGAGATCTTGATGATTCAGCACCAACAGAGGTTACAATTGTTCTAAAATATCCTTCAAGTGAAGCACCCTCTATAACTTCATCACTATTAAATATATTAGCAAGGGCATTTGCATTTTCTCCATTACCAATCGATTTGTCAAGGGTTATATTTCTTTTACCCTCTTTATTAAGAGTTAGAGTAAAGTCATTAATAGCATCGACAGCTGGATCTGTATCTACAGAAATCCCACCATCTGCTTCAACACTTAAATTGATAGTTTCATCAACATTAATTCCAGTATCTGAATAAACTTCATTACCATCAGTATCATTAATTACTATATCTAATTGGTCACTGTTTGAAGTGTTTTCTGTAACTTCTATCTGATAATTACCACTCAAATTATTTCCAAGAGTATCAAGTTCAACAAAAGTATCAATATTCTTATTTCCGGCTGCTATTTTATCAAGACCGTTTTCTAAATCTTTGATAGCCGCTGTCAGATCTAACTGAGCAATTGCACTCTGAGTACTCGAATTATCAATTGGTTTAAAAAAGTTTTCACCATCAACTCCATTAGCGTCATAGCCAGCCTGATGCTGGGTATTAAACTCTGTTACCATAGTCTCGGCTAACTTATCAAGTCTTCCTGCATAAAAATCAAGTTTTTCATCTCGCATGTCCATCCAGGCTGCTATTTTCCCATTAGTAGGTTCAATTTCTGTATCAGTCCTACTGTGAATTAAAGTATCGTTAAACTGACCGGGATCTCCAGCTTCAACTTCTAACTCATAAGCATCTGAACCATTAACCAGCTGCAGTCCCTGGGTTGAAACAACTAAGTTACCCCGCTCATCCTGACGACTCTGAACATTAATCAATTTACTTAAATCTTTATAAAGAGCATCTCGCTCATCAAGTAAATCATTTGGATTCTGTCCACTACCCTTAACTGAAACTATCTGTTTATTTAAATCAGCCATTTTATTAGTAATATTATTAATATCTGCTGCTGCATTGCTAAGATTATCATTAATACTTTCTTTATAATCATTAAGCTGATTTTCTACACTTTTAAAAGAATCAATTACATTATAGGCATTTTCTCTTACCATATTTCTTGCTGCATCATCACTGGGGTTATTACTTAAATCCTGGAGTGAGTTCCAGAATTGATTTATAGAGCTATCAATTCCAGAATCAGAAGGTTCATTTAGAATATATTCTACCTTTTCCAATCCCCGCTGCATCTCTTCCCAGTAACCTGAAGTTTGAGTCTCATTAAAAATCTGAGAGTTTATAAATTGATCCTTAACTCGCTCAACCTGTTCGATCTCAACTCCAGTTCCAAATTGTCCGGCTCCTCCATGATTGGAAAGCCCAGGAGCTGTATAAGGGTAAGAAGCCTTATGTATTGCTCGCTGTTTATTATAATTTTCATTATTTGCATTTGCTATGTTATGACCTGTTACATCGAGCGATTTGCGCTGTGTTTCCAATGCTCTTAACCCGACATGCAGGCCGCTAAATATATTATTCATTATCTTCCCACCTCTAGCCCTGTTTATTTATAATTCTAGGCTGTTCTTTTTTTGACTTTGCATCTTTAGAATAAGTAGTATCCTGATCTTTTATGCTTTTTACTATTGTTTCAAATGAAGTCTGATTTAGATCTATGGCCTGCTCAAGAAGTTTTTGATTCTGTTCATTTAAATTATGAAATTCATCAGTCAATTCTATCAGTTCTTCTCTAATGGGGTTTAAATCTTCTCCCCAGCCTTCAGGCAGTTTTTCAATTAAGCTGCTGTAAGAATCTTTTTCTAGTTCAATTTCAAACTCAGCTTTGATCTCCTGAATTTTATCATTTCTTTCCTTATCTTTTGCTTCTATATTCGCAATTACATCTCTATCATCTTCTACTATTTCCATTAATTTGTCTGTATCGTTATTTACTAAAGCCTCATTTTTTTCTTCTGCAATCTCAAAAAGTTTTTGATAGAGAGCTTTCTCTTCTTTTAAAATATTTAATAAATCTTTTTTTAGCTTCTCTGACATTTATTACACCTGCTCAACATTATTTAGAATTTTTGCAGCTAATTTTTTGCTGTCAACCTGATAATTACCGGATTGAACTTTTTCTTTAAGTGCTGCAACATTTTCTTCTCTAATCTGAGGCATCTTTTTGAGTTCAGCTCTAGCAGTCATGATTTCTTTAGCTTTAGCAGAAATCTGGGTACTATCATCTTTAGTCTGCTTTTTCTCTGTCTGCTTCTGCTGCATCTGTTTATAATATTGATTTATTTTTCCTGCTTGAATGTTATTAATTTTCATGGCTGCTCCCTCCTAAAAGGTAATTCATTTTTATCTTCTGCTACTAATATCGTCAGACTGATGGAATTCTTAAACTTGGTTTAGGGTCATTTTAGATGTTATGCGGTGATTAAAGGCGATTATATACTGTTTACTCTTGTTTTTAGCTTAATTTGATATCATTAATATTTATTTATCTTTTTTAGACTACGATTTAAAAACCCTCTTTTTGGAAATTTTTTCATCTTAATAGTTGTTTTTAACAAACAGATGTATTATAATTAAAGTAGTAATCTACGAAAGGGGAGATAAACATGAGTTACTATAAATCCAGAGAAGAATTATTCAGTTATTTCAATAAGCATTCTGCCGAAAAAAAGGATGACTTAGATCGCCATAAAACTAGATCTCCTCTGCTTAAATCATATATTATCGAAACTTCCAGTGTTAATCGCAAGAAAGATTTTTTCGACGAAATAAATAATCATTATGACTTATCTGAATTAAAAGGTGATATTATAGAAATTGATGACGATCAGGAAGATGATAAGCCGGCAGCCTGGATTGAAAGCTTTAGTGATAGATATTTTATTTTTTACTCAACAAGAACTACCGAAATTATTGAAAATAAATTGATGAAAGTTATTCAAAATTCTCCTCTTCTTGATACTTTATGGCTGGCAGACTCATTCTATTATAATTTTTATAATTACATCAAAAGCAATTTTAATGATTATCGCTATGTCAAACTAAAAATGAAATACTGGCCGGCAGCAAATTCAATCTCTATGCTCAGAATTCCAGCAAAAAGTGGTGGGGGAATTGACTTATATAATAATGGAAAGATAACTAACCGCAGCAGGAGCTTTATTGATTTATACCACAATATAAAATTTCTTCTCGATAATTACAGTTATTTAAATAAATTATTAGAAGAAAAATCATGGTTAAAACAGGAAAAACACAACTTTCAAAGCAGTGGTTATACAATAAAAGGCAGCCCAGTAATTATTGAATTCGAAAAGAGCCTGGAATTAACAGTATTTAAAAACTTTATTTACAAAATCTTTCAGCAAAGAAATAAGAATTTTAGACTCTGGGGAGAACCGCTAAAGATTTCTGAGAAAAAATATCATGTTTATGGTTTAGATCTTCACCTCTGGAAAGAAGTTTTTCTGGAACTTACTCCTGATTTATTTGTTTTGATTTTACCAGAAGGAGTCTGTGGCAATACAATAAATAGGTTTATCACTAATATTCAAACCTTTTTAGAACCTAACTTTGACGTATATATTGGAGATGAATCTTATGATAAATTTCTTGAAAAAAGTTTTCTTGAAGGAGGTTTAAAGTATGCTTAAACTCCCTTACGGACTCAGTAACTTTGCTGAAATTAGAAAAAATAACTATCTGTATGTTGATAAAACTCAGTATATAGAGCTTTTAGAAAGCTATGGTGAAAGATATATCTTTTTTCTCCGCCCCCGCCGTTTTGGCAAAACTCTCTGGCTTTCAACGCTGCAACACTATTATGATCTAGCTTATAAGGATCAGTTTAATGATCTCTTTTCTGATTTATATATCGGTAAAAATAAAACCAATCTTGCCAGCAGCTATTATATTTTAAAATTTGACTTTTCTGGAATTGAAAGAAAAACTAATCTAGAAGAAGATTTCTTCAATGAAATTAAAGTTACTATCAACAGTTTTATGGATAAATATAATTTGGATTTTAAATTTAGAGAAACTAATACAGCTCACAGCTATCTGCAGAACTTTTTAACTAAACTGGAAGACCAGAGCAATAATAATGTTTATGTTCTCATTGATGAATATGATCATTTTGCCAATGAACTTTTGAGTTTTGAAGCTGATGAATTCAATAATGTTTTTAGCAAAGGTGGTTTTGTCCGCAAATTCTTTGAAGTTTTAAAGAAAAAAACTACTTCTGGAATTATTGAACGTATTTTTGCCACCGGCGTGACCCCTATTGCTTTAGATAGTATGACCAGCGGCTTTAATATTGCTTCTGATTTAACTTCAGACCCTAATTTAAACCAGCTTTTAGGATTCACAATTAAAGAAGTACGGGCAATTATTGACCAAATCTCTTCTGAAAGTCCAGATGAAAAAGTTATCAGCTTCAAGCAGAAGTTTAAAGAAAGTCGGACCAGGTATACAACTTTCAACAAAAAGGAAATAATTAAAAAATTAAAAGATTATTATAATGGATATTCTTTTAGTCCTGAAGCAGAAAATAAAGTATTTAACAGTGACATGATTCTCTATTACTTCAATTCTTTTCTTCGTAATTCTAAAGAACCTCTGGAATTAGTGGATAAAAACATATCCAGCGATTATTTTAAACTGGAGCAGCTATTTTCACTTAAAGATAAGCAAAATAATTTTGAAGTCTTAAAGAGTATTTTAAAAAAAGAAATCCAGGAAGCAAAAATCAGCAGGGAGTTTAACTTGAATTCCAGATTTAATAGAGAAGATTTTATTTCACTGCTCTTCTATCTCGGCTTTTTAACAATCAGCAAGCATGAATTTAATTTAACCCAGTTTGAAATTCCAAATTATGCAGTTAAGGAAATCTATTTTGATTATTTTGTAGAAATTGTTTCTCGAGCCAGCAATTTTGAAGTAGACAACTTAAAAATTAAAAAGAGCATTATCGAGATTGCTAAAAAAGGAGAAATCACACAATTTATTGAGATCATAGAAAAAATTATAAGCAAACTTTCTAATCGAGATTTTATTAAATTCGATGAAAAATATATCAAAATATTGATGCTTTCCTATCTGATGCTGCCTGAAATTTATAATGTAAAAAGCGAGTATGAAGTAGAAAACGGTTATCTGGATATTGCACTTTTCAAAAGAATGGAGGAGGTTAAATACGAAGCACTTATAGAACTGAAATATCTTAAAAATAGTGATTATAAAAAAAGCGGCAGCAAACTGCTGAAAAAAACCGCAGCTGCAGCCAGGACACAATTACTTAAATATTCAAATGCAGATGAATTTAAAGAAACTGAAAACTTGAAGAAATGGATCATTATCTTTGCCGGTACTGAAGCTGTTTATGTTGAGGAAATTAAATAACTTAATATAATAAAAGCTAAATTGAATAGGTATAAATAATTAGTTTATCTTTCCACACTCTCAGACCATTACAGTATACCAGTGGTAATTGCAATTGATGTTATTATTTCTGTAATAAACTTTCACAAATCAGTAAATATTCACGCCAGATTAATTTAAAAAGAGCAGCTGCAAAAGCAACCACTCTTTAATAACACATTACTTGAAATATTTTTTAAGTTTTTCTATATCATCTATTTTATAAAATAATTCAGCCACTTCTTCAATTTTTTCAATATCTGCTTCATCAATTAATTCACTAAATTCTTCATCAAGTTCATCTAATTCAAATCTATTTTTTATCTGTCTTTTTAATAACTTGCGTTCTCCCTTTTTCTCTCCCTGTTCTTCTGCATACTTAAATATTCTAACCATCTTGTAATCCCTCCATATTTCTGAGATTTCTTGGTCACTTAAGAATTTATCACTCAGTACAAATATCATTGCAACAATATTATTTTTTAGATTTTGATCCACTTCCAGCTTCTTCTCTAGCTCAATAGTATTTTTAACCCGGTTAATCATTTTTTGATCACTGTTCATTAAAGGTAAAAAGATTAAATCTAGATAATTTATCTTCTCCTTATTTTCAATTTTCTCTTTTATTTCTTCCAGTTTCTTTTTACCATCTTTTTTAGACATATCTACAACATTTGTGTTATAACCCAGACTACCACAATTAAATCCTGCTGTTGCATCCGGATAACCCTTAATGCATAAAATTATAGTTCTGACCCTACTGTCTCTATATCTATTATACAACTTTAGATCATAACTAGCAAAACGAATTAAGTCTGAAATAGAAATTTCTGCTTCTTCCTCTAGATGAAGGATTGACCCGTCTTCCAGCATAAAATTTAAATCCAGCAATTCTAAGTTTGTTTCAATCTCAGCAAATTCAGTTTCCAGGTAAGAATCAATCCCAGGCAACTCCACCCCAAGAAAATCAGCAATATCATTTTTAAAGAGACTAAAAGAGTCTTTAAACACAAAATCATAGTTGTGAGCCGTTACATCAAAATGCTGCATTAATTTTCCTCCATTTCTAATATTTATACTATTAAAAGTATATCATAGAATAATTTGGAAATAAAGTAAAATAATTATTTTGTGAATAAAAAAATATAAACTACCCATAATAAAAGAATAAGAAATAGAGTGATTTAATATTTTTTGTTAAAATAACTTGATAAAGATAAAAGCTAAATTAGTATCATCCGCTAAATAAAAGCTATAAAGTTAAACGCCTTAGAAAAGTTAGCTAAAATAACTTAATGAGAAAAAGGCTTAAACCAGGCTGAAGAACACGATGTTCTGAACTGCCGACGAGACAGGAGGTCTCGATACGGCAGGTAGCCTGATTTAAGCCTTTTTTGAATTTTAGTTATTTCTAAGTTTTATTTGAAGTTTAACTTTATAGCTTTTATTAATAATCCGCTATCGGCTTCACAGCCTTAACCAGCTGATCAACTACTCCCACAAGTTTATCCAGTTCCGGTTTAGTTATCTGAGCATCTGCCCCAACATCCTTACCTTTATGCAGCAGATCTTCACTAATTAAAGAAGAAAAGATAACTGTCGGCAGTTTTCTCAAATAGCGATCCTCATGAATCTTTCTAATCAGTGTATGTCCATCCATATTGGGCATCTCAATATCGGTTATAATACCCTGCACATGGTCCAAAACACTGTCCTCTGGATATTTTTCCTTGATTTCTAAAAGATGATCTAAAAGCTGTCTACCGTCACTAAAAATTTTAAAATCCTGATAACCTGCTTCCACTAAGGTATCTTTAATCATATTTCTGGTTGTTGGAGAATCATCTGCTAAAGCCAGAGTTTTATTCTTTCTTCTCGCTCTCAAATCAGCAGAAGCTTCCGGTTTAACATCTACATTATTACCCAGCTTGGGCTGTAAGTCTTCTAAAATCTTTTCGAAATTTAAAAAGTTAATTAAATCTTTATCAGTATCTGATTTTATAACACCATTAACCAGTTCTCCCATCATCCGGTCAGGCGGCTGAATATCATCCCAGCCAATGCGGTCAATACCAACCACATTGTCAACGGCAAATAAAATCTTGGTTGCATTAAACTCGGCCAAAATAGCCATGATTACTCCATCGTTTTCTATCAGTTCTGAATTTAAATAGGAACTTAAGTTAACGATCATTATTACATCACCGCGAATATTGGTCATTCCCAGTATTACATCTGACTTTTCGGGCAGCTTTTTTATATCACCCTTTTCAATCCGCAAAATCTCTCTTACCTTTAGGACATTTATAGCATATGAACTGTCATCAACAATAAATTTTAAAATTTCTAACTCCCCGGTTCCACTCTCCAGTAAAATATTCTGTTTTTGTTTCATGATTTGCCCCCTCAAACTCTCTCTTTTTAGTTATTATTCCTAATATATAATAATTCAACTAATTTTAACAGTCTTTGTCTTAAAAAATAAAATTTATTCTATATCTGCTTCCAGAAACTTAAGAAAACTCACAATTTCTCTTCTGACCTTTTTGTAGTCATCAGGAAAATTTTCCAATAAGATAGCAATTTTTTTAGCTGAATATTTATGAGCATAAACATTTCTAACTACATGTCTAAACGCTCTGTATTCATCAAGAATATCTCGACTTGTTTTAGAAATTACAGCTGGCCGTAAGTTTTTGATATTTAAAGCCATTTGATCCAGCAATTCTCTGTGCCAGGATGACCCTCCTGGTACATTTTCATCTATTTCTTTTGCTACTTCCAAAAATATTTTCTCAAAACCTGAATAAAGTCCGTGTAAATTTAGAGCAACACTATCCAGGTAAAATTCATCACCATTTGTTTTATATTTTCCCCAGACTTCTTCAATTCTCTCTTTTAACTGATCTAATTCAGTCAGCTCATCTTCAATCCTGGCGATAAAAGTTATAATTCCTCTTTCAGTCATAATTCTACCCCCTGCTCTTTAATTTCTTTTTTGAAGGACTCTCTACATTCTTTATAATCAAGAAGATCAACTTCAAATCCACTTATAATATTCATTACTTCTGCATAAGCTTTATAAAACAGCTCATCTTTAAGCCCAAAAACAGCCAGATCTACATCTGAGCGCAGGTAAAACCTATCTTCATCTAAAACAGAGCCGAAGAGTATTACCTTTTCTGCCTTATATTTTTCTTTTAGTATTTTAGCTGCCTGTTTGGCTTTAGTTAAAGCTTCCTGCCTCCGCTCTGCCTTTTCCTCTTTTTTGCTGTCCTTAAATAAAAGTGGATACTTTTTGCTCATGATCTCACCTGCTTTCTATTTTATCTCCCACAGCATTTTTTATACTTTTTACCACTACCACAGGGACAGGGATCATTGCGCCCGACTTTTTCCTCAGTTCTGACAATTGTCCCATCACTGTTGCGGGAATATTCTTCATCCTCATCTGCAAATTTAAAATTTCCGCCTGCAGACTGATTAAAAAAATCGAAGAGGCTGCTATTCTTTCTGGCAGCTTTCTGCTCTGTTAAATCAGCTTTATAAAGTTTAAGCCTTTGTTTTTCTTCCCCGTGGATTGTTCCCAGAATAATTAGAGTCTCTAATAAATATTCAGGCATATTTTGAATCTCTTCAACGACCAGATAATCATAACCAACCTTACTACCAATTTCCTGCAGAGTCAAAACAAACATTTCATGAAAATCAAGAATTCCATTTTCCCAGTATTCTATTGTTTTTTCCGCTGCCTGATCGGTAGCAAACTGCTCTAAACCACTGCTGACAAAAATATGGGTAGTTGAGTCACCGGCTTCCAATCCTTCTGTTAAAGTCTCAAAAGAATAACCATCAATCTTTTCCAGAGCTTTGACAGCATCTTCACAAACAAGATCACTCTGTTTTTCGTCTACCAGCTCTATAATTGTCGGCACAGCTTTAACTGAATTAATTTCAATCAGATAATCAAGCATCCGATTTATTGAAGCTGCATATCTATTATTTTTTAAATGTTCGATTACACTATCTTCAAAAACATCTCCGCTCTCAAGAAAAAGATCAACTAAAGCAGCTGGCAGATTTTCTCTGTCCAGAGTTATCTGCTGCCAGAGATAATCCTGATCTTCTTTTGATTTTTGAATCATTTCTTGATAATTATTATCCTCTAAAACTACTAATAACATTACTACCAGTTCTAAACTAAAAAATTTGACTGAAAAATGCTGCTGAATTGTTTTTTTATTATCCAGGATAAAGTTTAAAAGATAAAGCAGCCAGTAATCCTCTTCTCGCAGCTTTTCTTTTTCTTTATTTAAAAATTCTAGGTCAAAATTATCCAGTTCCAGTTTTTCTGAAAAGTTATAGCGCTGATTTAACTCTGTCATAATCTTTTCTGCCAGACGATAAATAAACTCAAAATATTGCTTATCCTGATGTAAACTGCAGAGTTCTGCTCCTAAAAATGAATTCAGCCTCTCTACCCCCTTATTTCGAGGATAGTAATATTTTAAAGTTTCCAGCGAATCTTCCAGCGGCTGCTGCTGCCAGAAATTTCTAAATAAATTGCTGAACTCTTCTGCTTTAAATAAGGTATTGAATTTAGCTATTACTTTTTCCTGATCAAATTTTTCAGGTTTTTTAGTAAGGGTTTCTAAAATGAGTTTAATATCTTTTTCATCTTTATAGGAAATGAGGGCGTTCATATAGGTTTCCATAAAGGGGAAATTGGAGCTGAAATCTTTATCAAAATATCTCAACATAACATAGGCCTCATCTGTCTGCAGAATCTCCAGAGCATCAATTACTACTAAAAAAGTATTAATATCAGTCTGCTGACCATCTATCTGCAGAAGGAGGTTGACAATTTTATTCTTTTTGGAACCTTTTTGCGCCAGCGCCTTGAGAACATGAGCCTGCATTTCAAAGCTAATTTCAGTTTTACCTTCCACCAGTCCAAATAAGAAATCAGCATCGATTAGCTTCCAGTTTTCCTGTAAGTAAGTCATGATAGCATATCTCATCCGCTCAATTTTTTTGAGCATTTTTGGCTGAATAAATTTTTTGGTATACTTATATGTAATCTCGGAATCTGGATAAAATTTAACCAGCTGTTTATAAGCCCACTTCTGAACCAGGCTTTCCTTATTCTCACAAAATCCTGCGTAATCTTCTTTTGTAAATAAAAATTCTTTCACTGTAATTCCTCCCACTTAAAATTAGATAACTTTTGTTGGCAGCTTTAGTTTTAAAATGCAATTCTTAATCTAATTTCTTTATTTTTATTATATCATATAGCTAACAAAAATCCACTACCCGTTATGGATAGTGGATTAATAAGTCTATATTAGTCATTAAACACCGGACCGCCAGTTTCAATAACTATCTGGTGTTGATGATCTTTTAGCTTATCTTTAAGCTCATTCTGTCTTTCCAGATTATCAATGAGACTATCTATTTTATTGCTTATAATGCTCATTTTTATCTTGTTAGTATCAGTTTCAATGCGCAATACTCTTAACAAATGATTATTTTTATCTAATAATCTTTCTATTGCTGCTGCATCAGATTTTAATCCAGAAATATCCTTCTGTAAAGAAGATACGTCATCCTTAACTCCAGAAATTTCTTCTCTAACTACTTCTGTTATAATCTGTCTGATACCATCTAAAAGCTCCTGATCCAAAGTTAACACCACCTATCTCTTAATCGTTTCCATGAGCGGCATTTGATTCTATATCTTATTACCTGTATAAATAAGCTATATCTGTTTTTATTATTAAATAAATTATATCATAACAGGTGATAATAATAAAGAAATTTTAACTTTGTGAATTAATGAACCTGTACCAGGTACAAAAGTGCACTTTTGTACCTGGTACCTAACGTTGGTACCTAACGTTTCATTTAACTCAAATAAGCATCCACTTCTCGAGCCGCTTTTCTACCTTCATCAATCGCATTAACGATCAGGCTCTGACCGCGGCGCATATCACCAGCGGCGAAAACCCCTTCGATGTTGGTTTTAAAATCACCGTAATCTGCTTTGACATTGGAGCGCTGATCCTGTTCAAGTCCGGCAGCTTCAATTATATTTTTTCCCGGACCCAGAAAGCCCATTGCAATCAGGATCAGATCTGCGGGCCAGACTTTTTCGGTACCCGGCTGTTCTATAGGGACAAAACGATTATCGTCATTTCTTTCCCAGTTAATTTTAACTGTTTTGACTCCATCTATAACTTTTTGACCGTCAATCTCTTCAGTTATTATTTCTTCGGTCATGATTAGAAACTTTCTTGGATCTGAGCCAAAAACCTCTATTGCTTCTTCCTGGCCATAATCGACTTTTAGAGTTTTAGGCCATTCCGGCCACGGATTATCGGGCTGACGCTCATCCGGTGACTTAGGCATAATCTCAAACTGATTAACGGTTCTGGCACCCTGTCTGATAGCAGTTGCCACACAATCAGTCCCGGTATCTCCACCACCAATCACAATTACATCTTTACCTTCGGCAGATATATAGTCCTCATTCTGATCTCCCAGGATATGCTTTGTATTGGCTTTAAGATAATCAACTGCAAAGTGAACTCCAGCTGCATCTCTACCTGGAACCTCGAGATCCCTGGGCTTTGCTGCACCACCTGTCAGAACAACTGCATCAAATTTCTGCTTTAGTTCTTCCAGACTTAAATCTTTACCGATTTCGGTTTCGGTTATAAACTCTACTCCTTCAGCCTCCATGATCTTCAAGCGGCGCTTGAGCACCTTTTCTTTATCCAGTTTCATATTGGGAATACCGTAGACTAAAAGTCCACCGATTCTGTCCTGACGCTCATAAACAGTTACTTTGTGTCCCAGCTTATTTAGCTGATCTGCTGCTGCCAGCCCGGCCGGGCCAGAACCAACTACAGCTGCTGACTTCCCGGTTCTAACTTCCGGCGGTTCAGGCTGAATCCAGCCTTCTGCAAAAGCTTTTTCGATAATCTGATACTCATTGGCTTTAATTGTCACTGCCGGATCAGTAATTCCAAGTGTACAGGAACCCTCACAGGGTGCAGGGCAGACTCGACCCGTAAATTCGGGGAAGTTGTTAGTTTTTAAAAGTCTTTTAACTGCCTCTTTCCATTTTCCCTTATAGATTAAATCATTCCACTCCGGAATCAAATTGTTAACCGGACAGCCGGAGACCATACCACCAATTTCCAGACCACTGTGACAGAAGGGGATTCCACATTCCATACAGCGGGCTCCCTGAATTTTAGCAGCTTCCTTGCTAAATTTATTTTTAAATTCTTTCCAGTCCTTGATTCTCTCTTCTGGCGGGCGTTCTCTGGGAACTTCCCGCTGATATTCCATAAATCCAGTTGCTTTACCCATTTTATCTCCTCCTCTGTCCTAATTGCCGCTAACTCGAGCTTTGTCCTGAGCATTTTCTTCAAAAGCCTTCATTAAGGCATCGTCTCTGCTTAGTCCCTGAGCTTTAAAGTTATCAATAGCAGTAATCATCCGCTTATAATCACAGGGCATCACTCGAATGAACTTCGATTTATACTTTTCCCAGTTATTTAGAATCTCAGCCGCACGATCACTTCCAGTATATTTTAAATGTTTCTCGATCATTTCTTTAACCATCATTTCATCTTCAGTTTCTGTTAAATACTCAAGTTCAATCATGTCTCCATTAACTTTTTCTCTAAAATCAGCTTCCAGATCAAATACATAGGCGGTTCCACCAGTCATTCCGGCAGCAAAATTGCGCCCAACCTGACCGAGTACAACTACTCTTCCACCTGTCATGTATTCACAGCCGTGGTCTCCCAGCCCTTCGACAACAGCATTGACTCCACTGCTGCGGACACAGAAACGCTCTCCTGCTTTACCTTCTATATAGGCTTCACCGTCAGTTGCTCCAAAAAAGGCAACATTTCCGATAATAATATTATTCTCAGCTTCAAACTTCGACTTCTCTGATTTCTCAACAATCACCTTAGCTCCAGAAAGTCCTTTACCCAGATAATCATTGCTGTCTCCTGTAAGTCTAAAAGTTACTCCCTGAGGCAGATAGGCGGCAAAACTCTGTCCGGCCGAACCGGTAAAATTAAGCTGAATTGTATCTTCCGGCAGCCCATCAGCACCATGAAGTTTTGTTATCTCACTGCCCAGAATAGTTCCTACAACTCGATCTGTATTTTTGATCTTTAAGTCTTTTTTGAACTGAACCTGATGTTCCACTGCTTCTTTTGTCAGCTCAAGCAGTTCCCTTAAGTCCAGGCTTTTGTCCAGTCCGTGGTCCTGTTTCTGCTGACAGTAAACTGCCTTTTCTTTTGCTTTTTCCGGCTGATAAAGAATAGAAGCATAGTCAAGGCCTTTTGCTTTCCAGTGTTCTTTTCTCTTATCCTGTCTCAATTTATCAACTCTACCTACCAGTTCATTGACCGAGCGGAATCCTAGAGCTGCCAGTTCCCGGCGGAAATCTTCAGCCATAAAGCGCATAAAGTTAACCACATGTTCCGGTTTGCCAGTGAATTTTTTCCGCAGTTCCGGATCCTGGGTGGCAACTCCAACCGGACAGGTATTCTTACTGCAGACCCGCATCATGATACAGCCTAAAGCAACTAAGGGAGTTGTCGCAAAACCATATTCTTCCGCTCCCAGCATTGCTGCCACTGCTAGATCTTTTCCGGTCATTATCTTACCATCAGTCTCCAGTGTAACGCGATCCCGCAGATCATTTAAAACAAGGGTCTGGTGAGTCTCGGAAAGTCCAAGTTCCCAGGGAAGCCCCGCATGCTGAATACTGGTCCGGGGAGAAGCTCCTGTACCACCATCATAACCGCTGATCAAAATCACATCCGCCTTACCTTTAGCTACTCCGGCAGCTACAGTTCCAACCCCAACTTCAGAAACCAGCTTAACATTGATCCGGGCTTCACGGTTTGCATTTTTTAGATCATGAATCAGCTGGGCCAGATCTTCAATCGAATAAATGTCGTGGTGTGGTGGAGGTGAAATCAAACCAACTCCCGGTGTTGTCCCTCTGGTTTCTGCAATCCAGGGATATACTTTTTTACCGGGCAGCTGTCCACCTTCACCCGGTTTGGCTCCCTGGGCCATCTTAATCTGAATTTCTTGAGCATTTACCAGATAATTGGAATTAACTCCAAAGCGGCCTGATGCAACCTGTTTAATGGCACTACTGCGCAGGTCTCCATTCGGATCACGAGTAAAGCGTTCCGGGTTTTCTCCACCCTCTCCAGTATTACTCTTGCCTCCGATTCTGTTCATTGCTACTGCCAGTGCCTCATGTGCTTCCTGACTGATAGAACCATAGGACATAGCTCCAGTTTTAAAGCGTTTCATTATCTCTGACGCCGGCTCAACTTCCTCTAAAGGAATAGCTTCCGGCTGATATTGTGGTTCTAAAAGCCCCCGCAGAGTCAGCATCCGGGAACTCTGATCATTCAGCTTATTTCTATATTCTTTAAATAAATCATAATCATTTTCTCTTACTGCCCGCTGCAGCAGATAAATAGTCTCCGGATCATAAAGATGTTCTTCACCATCCTTACGCCAGCTGAAACTGCCGCCGGAATCAAGAGTTTCTTTTTCTACTTTAACTCCTTTAAAAGCACTGTCATGACGCATAATACTTTCTTTTTCAATTTCATTTATTCCAATTCCACCGATTCTCGATGCTGTCCGGCAGAAATATTTATCAATTACTGCTTCCGAAATTCCAACTGCTTCAAAAATCTGGGCTCCTCTGTAGCTCTGCACTGTAGAGATTCCCATTTTGGCCATAACCTTGACCACACCTTTAACAGCTGCCTTAATATATTTCTGAACAGCAGTTTCCTTCGACATCTCCAGATGACCTTCTTCAACTAGATCCTCTAAAGTTGCATAGGCTAAATAAGGATTTACTGCATCAGCTCCATAACCAATTAAAACTGAAAAATGATGAACTTCTTTTGGCTCACCTGATTCTAATACCAGGCTGAGCTCTGTTCTCAAACCTTTTTCAATTAAATAATGGTGGAGTCCGCTGACTGCTAAAAGGGCAGGTACGGCAGCCTTTTGCTCATTAACTCCTCGATCCGAAAGAATGAGAATGTTTACATTTTCAGCTATTAATTCTTCTGCTTCAGAACATAATTCCTCCATTCTGGCAGCCAGACTGCCGTTTTCCTCTTCTTTATTAAAGGTAATATCCAGAACTGCTGTTTTAAACCCTGGTTGATCCAGATTTTTAATTTGCTCCAGTTCTTGATTCCTTAACAGAGGATGCTCCAGTTCCAGCTGACGGCAGCTTTTAGAATCAGGCTGCAGTAAATTACCTTCTGAACCCAGAAAGGTATTAGTAGCTGTGATCAACTTTTCTCTAATTGAATCAATTGGAGGATTTGTTACCTGAGCAAAGCGCTGCTTAAAATAATTATATAAAAGCTGGGGCTGGTCAGATAAAACTGCCAGTGAAGCATCATTCCCCATTGAACCAATCGGGTCAACTCCATTTCTGGCCATCGGGATTAAAATTTTCTGCAGTTCTTCATAACTGTAGCCAAAACTCTTCTGCAGCTTAACCAGTTCAGTTGATTTTGTGTCCATCGCCTTTTCTGGACTCTTATTTTCGTGCTCCAAATTACTGCTGGAACCTTTTTCTCTATCCTTTTCTTTTAAATCTTTTAATTTCAGCAGCTCTTCCTCAAGCCACTGTCCATAAGGCTCAGCTGAGGCAATATCTGTTTTTAACTCCTGATCATTGATGATTCTTCCCTGATCTGTATCTAAAAGCAGCATCTTACCCGGCTCCAGCCTCTGTTTGCTGATAACTTTTTCTTCCGGCAGCTCCAGGACTCCAACCTCAGAAGACAGAATTAGCAAATCATCATCTGTAATATAATATCTTGAAGGCCGCAGACCATTACGATCGAGCACTGCACCCACCTGAGACCCATCTGTAAAGGCCATTGCAGCCGGGCCATCCCAGGCCTCCATTAGGGTGCTGTGATAATGATAAAAATCACGCTTCTTCTTTTCCATCTGCTCGTTGTGTTCCCAGGGCTCTGGAATCATCATCATCATCGAATGAGCCAGAGAACGACCGTTTAAGGTTAAAAATTCCAGTACATTATCAAAACGAGCCGAATCACTACCTTCAGGTGCGATAACAGGCAGCAGTTCTTTTAATTCATCTCCAAAAATATCACTCTCAAACATTCCTTCCCGGGCCCGCATCCAGTTCTGATTGCCGAGCATTGTATTTATCTCACCGTTGTGAATCAAATAGCGGTTTGGATGGGCTCTTTCCCAGCTGGGAAATGTATTGGTGCTAAAACGAGAATGAACAAGTGCAATTGCTGTCTCCAGCTCCGGCTCACTCAAATCCGGGAAAAATCCTTCCAGCTGCTCCGGAGTCAGCATTCCTTTATAGACTAAAGTGCGGCTGGATAGGGAAGCAAAATACAGTTCTCCCTGATAGTCAGAATTACGAATCTTATTTTCTATTTTTTTGCGAATCAAATATAACTTACGTTCAAAATCTATTCCCTGCTCTACTTCTTTAGACTTTTCAATAAAAATTTGCGAAAAATGGGGCATAACTTCCTGGGCTGACCTGCCAAGGCCATCCGGATTAACCGGAACATCCCGCCAGGCGATAACCTGCTGTCCCTCAGCTTCTACAGCGGCCTCTACAATTTCTTTAACTCCTTTTCTCTTATCTTCCTCCCGGGGCAGAAAAACCATTCCTGTTCCATAATTTCCCTGTTCCGGCAGACTTACTCCTTCTGACTTCAGTTTCTGTCTTAAAAAGCTGTCAGGAAGCTGAAGAAGTATGCCGGCACCATCACCGGTATTCTCTTCACTACCACTTGCTCCTCTGTGGCTTAAATTGACAAGTACTTCTAAAGCCTGTTCGACTATCTGATGAGACTTCTGACCTTTAATCTGGCTCACAAATCCCATACCACAGGCATCATGTTCAAATTCCGGACTGTACAATCCCTGCTTCTCAGGCATTTTTGTAAAAGTCATAGTAAATCATTCCTTCTCTCTGGATTAGTTTGTACTTGATTTCTCTAGTACCAGGTACAAAAACGCGTTTTTGTACCTGGTACCTATATATATATATATATATATATGTTTTTCTCTTAAAAGGTGTACTATTTAGTATAGAGCCAAAGTTGGAGCCTGTAAATAGATTAAATGACTTCTATCCTTGTATACAGGGATTATAGTAAAATTATCTGCACAAAACAGGACTTTCGACATTTATAGCGAAATATAATTAGTGAAGACCTAAATTATACTAGATACTTATCCCAATCTATAAACTAAAATATAAATCAACCAAAGCAGGTGCATCTATAAAATATGAAAAGTATCAGTTTTCGCAATAAGATTCTCACTTTAATCCTTACAATCATCGTAGTCTTTACTCTAACTGTCATTATTGCAATCACCAACAGTTTCAACTGGGTTCTGGAAGACATTATCTTCCAAAATGAAATAAATAATGTGGCTCAGAAGTCAGAGCTGACTGCCAACTGGTTTGAAGAGAAAAAATCTGATTTAGAAATTTATGCAAACACTCAGGTGGTACAGTCTGGGAGCTGGCAGGCAAAATTAAATTATCTAAAGTCTGAATTACATAAAAGAAATGATAATTACTTTTTCTTTTTTATTGCCGATCAAAATGGAGATTACAGCACTACCCTTGAGCAAAATGCAGGCAATATCAGTAACAGAAATTATTTTGAAGAAGTTTTATCTGGCAGAACAGTGATTTCAGATCCGATAATTTCTAAATCTACCGGTAAGCCAATAATTGTTATTGCTTCCCCAATCGCGGGAAATAATCTCTCTTTACTGGGAGCAGCGATAAAAATAGGTGATTTATCAAATTATATTAATAGATATACAGTTAAAAATGAAGGAATCTATTCCTTTATTATTAATGGGAACGGGAATATAGTCGCTCATCCAGATCAGAAGGATTTAAATAACCACCATTTTTATAATTTTAGCAGTTTCTTTGATTATCAATATAATTTTATTGAAAATATTAAAAATAAAGAGCAGGGAAATTTGACTTTTAAAGAAAACAGTATCCAGAAGCACGCTTTTTATCGGACAATACCGGGAACTGAAAACTGGAAAATAGTTAGTGTTCTGCCTCAGAACTATCTGCAGCAGTCAATTGATCAGGTCAATAAAATTATTATTATGATTTCGATGATCACTATTATTATAGCAATAGTTTTAAGTGTTTTTCTCTCTCATAATATTGCCAGACCAATAATCCAGCTTAAAAACACCTTTCAAAAAGGAGCTTCTGGGAATTTAAATATCCGTTCAGAGATAAACAGTGATGATGAAATTGGAGAGGCTGCAGAAAGTTTTAATCAGATGATGGATGTGATTAAAGACCTAAGCTATAATGATGCACTGACCGGGCTGCCCAATATTAATTATTTTAAGAATGAATTAGAAAGCTATTTAGCTGAACTCCAAAATGAAAAATTATATTTATGTGCTGTTGGTATTGATGATTTTAAATCTATTAATGACAGTTTTGGCCATAATGCAGGTGATCAAATTTTAAAAAAATTAGCCAATAGACTATCAGATCAGCTGCAGTCTGCTCGCTTGATCAGCCGGGTCGGAGATGAGTTTTACTTTTATTTAACAGAAAGCGATCTAAAAGCTAAGCAAAGTATAGAAGAGCGGTTAGAAAATATTCTGGCTCATATTAATAGTGATTATTTTATAAATGAGAACATAATTTATCTTAAATCAAGTCTGGGTGTTTCGATCTATCCGGATGACAGCAAAAAAATAGAGAAACTTCTTAAAAATGCCAGTCTGGCTATGCATTCTGTCAAGAGGAACAGCTCAGACAAAATGGCATTTTACTCAGTCAATGTTGATAAGAGCATTTCCGAAAAAAAGAAACTTGAAAATAATCTGGCTGCTGCTCTCAAAAATGAAGAATTTATTCTGCACTATCAAAGCTTTAATGCTGGAAAAACCGAAAAAGTAGTAGGCTTTGAAGCTCTGATCAGGTGGCAGCATCCAACTAAAGGCTTAATTCCACCCGGAGTTTTTATCCCGCTGGCAGAGGAAAATGGGTTTATCAAAGAAATTGGTAACTGGGTTTTAGAAAAAGCCTGTCGAGAGATTAAGCTGCTAAATGGTCAACTTGAAAGTGATTACTATCTTTCGGTTAATGTCAGTCCAGAGCAGTTTATAGCTAAAGATTTTATTACAACTGTAGAAAATGCGCTTAATAAAACTGGTCTTGAACCCCAGAATCTGGAATTAGAAATTACCGAAAGGACAACTGTAGAAAACATTGATTATACAATTGAAGTTCTGGACCGACTAAATCAAATGGGAGTTAAAACAGCTATTGATGATTTTGGAACCGGTTATTCTTCCTTAAATTATATTAAGGAATTTGCAATCAATACTTTAAAAATTGACAAATCATTTATTGATGACTTTTTAGACAATCTCAACAATCGGGCCATCGTCAACACGATTATTACTCTGGCTCATAATCTGAACTTAAGTGTAGTTGCCGAAGGTGTAGAAACCAGGGAACAGGCTGAACAGCTCAAAAAAGCAGGCTGTGATATTATTCAGGGTTATTACTACAGCCATCCGGCCCCACTCAAAAATATCATTTCGAAATTAAAAAATAGTTAAAAGTAATTAATAAATAATTAAACACACAACGCAGAAAACCGCTTCCTTATTAAAATTGGGAAGCGGTTTTAATTTATACTATTTGAACTGTCTCTTATTTATCAAACTTAAGCATTCTTAATTTATTTATGGAGCTTAATTATTTATTTAATACTAAAAAACTTATTTCTGTTCTTTTTCAAAAACAGTAATTATACTCTGCCAGGCGGCTCTGATATGATCTTCGGCACAGTTCCGTGCCCGATCGGCATCTCCACTGCTGATTGCCTCAGCCAATTCTTTATGTTCAGCCAGAAATTCCTGCATCCGGCCTTCCCGAGAAAAACTGCTGCGGCGAAAACGGGTAGCCTGTTCGAAAAGCGTATCTAAAAATTTCTCCAGCCACTTATTATTGGAGGCTTCTTTAATTATCCGGTGAAAGGCAACATCGACCCGGATACAGCCCCGCTGATCATTATGCTCAATATACTCTTCCAGCTCTTCTGTATATTCTTTGAGAAGTTCTTTCTGCTTTTCATCAATATTCTGAGCTGCCAGATAAGCAGCCAGCCCTTCCAATTCAGTTCTTAACTGGAAAATATCATCAATTTCTTTTTTAGTTTCTATTCCAGCCACAAAGACTCCCTGCTGGGGAATTATGTTGATTAGCTCCTCCTGTTCCAGCATTCTAAAAGCTTCGCGAACCGGAGTTCTGCTGACACTGAGCTCATCCGCTATCTCCATCTCAGTAATTTTTTCCCCAATCATCAGCTCACCTTTTAAAATTGCCTCCCGCAGAACTTTATAAACCTGTTTGCGTAAGGGCTCATAGCTATAAGAGTCAATCGCATTTAAATTAAATTTGCTCATACTCTATCACTTCCTTCTCAAATTATTATAGCTCTGAGGGTTCAATTCCCACATCTGCTAAAAAACGCTCAAAGCCCTTATATCCTATTGAATTATTTTTATAAACACCAGCATCTTCCAGAACCCGGCTGAATTTGCCGGCAACTTCAGCTTCTACAACTTTTTTGGCCTCTTCTTCACTTAAATTAATCCCGTATTCTTTTTTTAGCTCGCTTACCCAGGCTAAGTGTTTTTCCAGACCTTCCTGCTGCTCCAGTTCTTCCAGCTTAAGATCTCCACTGAGATAACTGGAAATCCAGTTTAATTCCTTTTTCAGTCGTCCGGGCAGAATTGCCCTGCCCATAACTTCAATCAAACCAATATTTTCCTGCTTTATATGATGTAAATCTGCATGAGGATGAAAAATCCCGGCCGGATATTCTTCGCTCCTGCGGTTGTTGCGCAGTACTAAATCCAGCTCATAAACTCCCTCTTTTCTCCGGGCAATGGGGGTAATGGTATTATGTGCCTTCTGTCTGCCATCAACCTGAGAAAAAGCTAAAATATCAAGATCTGAATCAGAATACTGACGCCAGTTCTCCAGGATTTTAGCAGCCAGATTGATAATATCTTCTCTGACCTCAGCCCTTAATCTAATAACTGACATCGGCCACTTAACTCTGCTGATTTCCACCTCTGGAAAAGCCGGGTGCTGATAAAACACTTCTGCTTCAGCCTCTTCCATCGGAAAAATATGGCGCCCCCCCTGATAGTGATCATGATTTAAAATCGAACCACCGACCAGCGGTAAATCAGCATTGGAGCCGATAAAATAATGTGGAATCTGATCAATAAAGTCCAGCAGTACTGCAAAAGTATTTTTATCAATCTGCATCGGGATATGATTTTTATGAAAAACTATACAGTGCTCATTGTAATAAACATAAGGAGAATACTGCAAAAACCAGTCTTCATTCTGCAGTTTTAAAGGTACAACTCTGTGATTTTGACGGGCCGGATGGCTGAAAGTTCCTGGAAAACCAACGTTCTCCAGGCAGAGATAACATTTAGGATAGTTACTCTGCGGCTCTTCTTTTGCTCTTGCAATCTCATCTGGATCTTTTTCCGGTTTGGAAAGATTAATAGTAATCTCAATCTGACCATAATCACTTTCGGCCTTCCAGTTTAAATCCCTGGCAACTCTAGCCTGACGGATGTAATTACTTGCCTTTGCAAAATTATAGTATTCATCTGTAGCCCTTTTAATCCCCTCTAGATCCGCAGTCCTGTAAAAACGCCGTCCAATCTCAGACTGTCGGGGGGTCATTGCTCCCATAATTCTGGTGTCTAAAAGATCCCTTTCTGTTACCCGATCATTGATTAATTCCTTTTCGACAGCAAAATCTAAAAGCTGATCCAGTAAAGCCTGGGGTTCAGATGGTACTTCAAAATCATCTGCTGTCAGTACTGGAGCAGGGCTGGCTTTGATATCCAGAATATCTCTAATCTGATTGCGAGCTGCAACCTTATCCCAGTCACCAAGCAAATTATTGGCTTCACCATAAACTAATAATTTTTCTATAAGCTGATTAATTTTTTCTACTTCCACAATTCAACCTCCTGTCAAATACTAACTGTAAAAAATCCAGTTATCAGCAAAAATTTTATCGAAAAACCTGGCTTAAAGCTTAACAACATTCTCTTCGGCAGCCGATTTGCGCATAGCATCCATAACTTTGAGATTGGCGTAAGTTTCCTCATCTACTTTAAGAGGGACTTCCGTATCATTGAGAACTGCCTCAGCAAAAGCTTCAACTTCCAGCAGATACTGGGGACCTGTCTCCACTGCAATTTTTTCTACTTCTCCATTTTTAGCAAGTAGAAAGTAATTATCTTCCAGCCAGGAGAAAAATCCCGGAACCCGGATAATTCCTTCAGTACCTACAACCTCTAAATCCTGCTCATTATAGGAAGTTAGACTGTAATAAAGGCTGGCAAATCTTCCACCTTCAAAATAAAGAGTGCTGCTGCCGCTTAAATCAACTCCAGCTTCATTTTCTTTTTCAAAGAAATTAGCAGCTTTTGTAGGCAGCCCCCCCATTAAATAACGGGCAATATTTACTGTATAACAGCCGATGTCATTTAAAGCTCCACCGTCCAGCTCAGCATTAAAGCGGATATCATCCGATCGATCACTGATATCAAAAGCGAAATTACTTTTGATTTCTTTAATCTCACCAATAACTCCTTTTTCGATCATTTCCTTAAGCTTAATCACAAAGGGTTGAAATCTATACATAAATGCTTCCATCAGCTTAACCTTATTCTTTTGAGCTGCTGCAAACATCTCTTCTGCTTCCTTTTTGCTTTTACCAGAAAGAGGTTTTTCGCATAAGATATGTTTACCGGCTTCTGCCGCTTTAATTGTCCATTCTTTATGCAGCCCATTGGGTAATGGAATATAAACTGCCTCTACCTCTTTATCTTCCAGTAATTTTTGATAGTCAGTATAATATTTATCTGCTCCAAATTCTTCAGCAAAATCTGCAGCTTTTTCTTTACTGCGGCTGGCAACCGCATATAATTCTGAATTGTCAGCTCCTAAAATACCAGGTATAACTGCTTTGCGGGCAATATTGGCACATCCTAAAATTCCCCATTTAACTTTTTTCATTATTAAATCACTCCTCTAAAACTTTATTTTTTGTCTAACTTCTTGCTTTCTTATCTCTTTTCCTAAATTATTATTTCTTGAAAAAAGTTTCAATTCCTTTTTTAACTGTAAAAATTAAGATATAAAAGATAAAACTCAGCCTCTTAAAAGACTGAGTCTATCTATATTTTTATTAATTTTTAAGATAAAATTTTAACCCTTAACTGACCCAGCAAGCATTCCTTTAATAAAGTAGCGGCCAAAAATTATATAAACTAAAAGTGTTGGCAGTGCAGTTATAATTGCTCCACTCATCTGAACATTCCACTCTACAACCTGACTACCAGCTAAATTGGTTAAAGCTACTGTAATCGGCTGACTCTGAGTTTCAGTTAAAGTCACCGCGAAAAGAAATTCATTCCAGATATTTGTAAACTGCCAGATGAAGACAACTACAAAAGATGGAATAGAAATCGGAAAAAAGATATAGCGGTAAATACTAAAAATATTAGCACCATCCACCTTGGCCGCCTCGGTCAGGGCATTAGGTACATCCTGATAATAATTTCTAAACATTAAAGTAGTAATCGGCAGTCCATAAACCACATGAACTAAAATCAACCCCGGTATAGAACCATAAAGTCCGATCGTCTGCATAAACTGCACCAGCGGAAATAAAATACTCTGATAGGGAATAAACATTCCAAATAAAATCAGAGCAAAAATTGTATCTGAACCTTTAAACTTCCAGTGGGACAATACATAACCATTCATTGAACCCAATATAGCCGAAATCAGAGTTGCCGGAATCACCAGATAAAAACTGTTAAGTACATTTGGTGCCAGCTTGGCAAAAGCCTCTGTAAATCCTGCAAAAGAAATGGAAGAAGGCAGCTGCCACATTGTATTAATCGATACATCAGCAAAAGGTTTTAAACTGGTGCTAAGTAAAACATACATTGGAGTTAGAAAAAACACAGCAAAGGCAATTAAAATAATATATCGAATTACTTTTTCTCGGGTTGTCATTTTTCCATCCACGGCTTACTCCTCCTTAAAGCTGTTGACCAAATAAGGTATAATCAGCAGTCCAACCATCATCAGGAGCACAATCGCAATTGCCGAACCTGTAGAATAGCGATTGGATCTGAAGGTGGCCTCAAACATATAGACTGCAGGAATGTCTGTAACATTATTTGGTCCACTACCTGTCATTGCATAGATTAAAGCAAAGGCTTTAAGTGAAACATGAGCCAGAACTATAATCGCCGAAAGAGTAATTGGCTTTTGAATTGGAAATAGTATTTTAGTAAAAATCTGCCACTTGCTGGCACCATCAATTCGAGCTGCTTCGATAAGCTGCTGATCAATACCCCGCAGACCGGCAAGCCACATGGCCATTGTATAACCCGAATACTGCCAGACAGCAGCTATAATAACTGCAACTAAAGCAACATTAAATCCAAAAAAACTGTTAGTACTGGTAAACCAGCCCCACTGCAGACTATTTAAACCAAGCTGCTCAAAAAGCAGGTTAATACCCCTGGGATTATTGGGCAGACGGCCGGGAGCAAAAATCCAGCGCCAGACTGTACCTGTTACAACAAAGGAAATCGCCATTGGAAAAAGATATAGGTTCTGAAAAAAATACCCTCCCTTAGGCTTGTTATTTAAAATTAATGATAATAAAATTCCAATTGCCAGACAGCCCAGAATAAAAAAGAGTGTAAAATAAAGGGTATTCCAGAGATCTGTCTGAAATCTTGATTCCTGAAAAAGTCCTAAATAATTATCCAATCCCACATAATCTTTAGCCTTCCGCATAAAATTAGAAAAAGTGTTCCAGTCTAAAAGTGAGATTTGAATACTGCGGCTAATAAAGCCATAGACAAAAACCGATAGGGTAATTATTGATGGTGATAAAATTGCAAGTGAAGTAAGTGATTCTTTATGTTTTCTTTTCATTTCTATCACTCCATAAAATAAATCTTCCCCTCCCAGACATTCAGGAGGGGAGATATTTTCATTCTTTACTGAAATTACTTACTGCATCAATATTATAATTTTGATAAAAATTCCAGTCAGATAAAACTAAATATTACTTTACATACTCCTTATGATTCTGCTGGAAACTTTCAAAAGCCTGATCTACATCACCAGTTGCAATAAATTCGTTGATTGTATCATTCATTGCTGTGATAAATCCTTCTGGAGCTGCAGAACCGTGAACAATAGAAGGTGCCAGGGTATCACTAGCGAAATCTTCCATTGCACTTGTTAAATAAGGATCGTATTTGCTCTTATCAGCATCTAAACGTGCAGGAATTGAACCTTTAATTGGGTTAAATGTATCCTGTCCTGCTTTTGATGAAATTATTTTTAACCACTTTTTAGCATTTTCTGGATGTGGTGCACCTTTTGGCAGACCAAAAGTATCAGTTACAACTATAAAGGTACCTTCTGTACCTGGAACTGGTGTCCAGCCAAATTCTTCCCCTGGTGTCCAGCCTAATGTCTTAAGATAACCTTCTGCCCAGTCACCCATAATATTAAATCCTGCTTCTCCTTCATTTACCAGTTGAGTAGCGTCCTGCCAGGTAAGAGCAGAGTGATCTTCGTTTACATACTGCATAATATCTTTAAAGTGTACGAGTGCTTCTCTAATTGCTGGATCATCAGCAGCAGTTTCACCGTTCCAGAGGCCATTATAGCCATCAGGACCTAAAGTTGCTACTAATAATGTTTCAAAAATTTGTCCTGCAGGCCATTTATTTGTATCACCCATGGCAAGCGGAACAACTCCAGCTTCATCTAATTTAGCTAAAGCATCTTTAAAGCTCGCTAAATCTGTTGGAGGCTCAACATTATTTTCTGCAAGTACTTTATTGTTATAAAACATAATATTTGAGCGGTGAACATTAACAGGAATAGAATAATATTCGCCTTCATAAGAAGACATTTCTAAAATCTGCTGATTAAATTTGTCTTTTACTCCCCACTCTTCCAGCAGGCCAGTAATTGGCTTCATCATTCCAGTTTTAACATAAGTGTTAACTAACTCAGCTCCACCATGTACCTGGAATGAATCCGGAGGATTTCCACCGACCATTCTAGTTTTAAGCACAGCCTTAGCATTAGAACCAGCACCACCAGCAACGGTAGCATTAATAACTTCAATATTGGGATATTGTTCATTGAAAAGTTCAATTAAAGCATTCAGACCTTCTTCTTCTCCACCACCGGTCCACCAGCTAAAAATTTCAACTTCATTTTCGTTCTGAGCCAGCGCTGAAAAACTGAAGACAAACATCAAAGTAACCATCAATATGACACTCAGTAATGCACTCTTTTTTAACAACATTTTTTGTCCTCCTTATTTTTTTATTCAGACTTAAGAAATGTGTAAACAGAATAGAAACTCCTAATCTAATTACCACCTCCGTTGAACAAATGTTCAGTTTTCTAAAGCTAAATAAAATAACAATTAAATACCCTTGCAAAACAAATCATAGATTCATTCTATCTATATATCATTATATCATACTTAGAGAAAATTAAAAGATTATTTTGAAAATTAATTTTTTCAAACAAAGTCAGCCCCTGATTTCAGACTGACCTGTTTTAAAAAGTTAATAAAACAGCAGTATTCATCTCATAATCGCAATTATAAAATCAATTATTTTTAAAACGATCCTTTAAAAACATACCTTTACTATCTTTTAGTCTTTCTTTTTTTTCCTCAGCTGGCTCATCTCCCTGACTAAAATCATTAATCATTTTGGAGCGGCAGCTGTCACAGAATAATCCAGATTTGATTTCACAGCCGCAGCGTTTGCATTTTAAAGTATAATCAATTAGCAGTCCTTCAGCAGCCAGTCTTTCCTCCCGCATAAACTTAATTATCAGTTCTTTTTCCACACCAGTTTCTTTAGATACTTTGATTACTGTAGAATTAGGATGTTCCCACAGGTACTCTTTAACTATCTCAAATTTTTCTTCCTCACTTGATCGACAATCGGGACAAACTTTCTGTCCGGCTGAAGAAAATAATTTCCCGCATTCCTTACAATTTATTAACTCCATTATACTCAACTCCCTGATTATTACTTCATTTTAAAATAATAAAAACCATACTAAAATTGTTTCCATATTTACATTATAACACAGAGTCATTTAAGCCTCCAGAGTTTTTAAGACATTTTTTGACAAATTCAGCTCAAAATCATATAATCGTTATCTGGATAGTCGAATATTTAAAGAGGTTTTTGCGATCAAACAAAGAATATATAAATTAGTGATCAAGAAAATTTAGGAGGTCAAAAAATGCTTAAAGTTTTAATCTGTGATGATTCTGCTTTTATGAGAAAAATATTTTCGGATACTATAGAAAAAGATCCAGAACTGGAAGTTGCAGCAACCGCTTATAACGGTCAGGACGCTCTCCGTAAACTTAAAAAAATAGATGTTGATCTTTTAATGTTAGATGTAGAAATGCCAAAATTAAATGGCCTTGAAACATTGGAGATTGTTAAAAATAAATATCCAGAAATACCAGTGATTATGGTCAGTGCTCTCGATAACCGCGAGACCGTATTTAAAGCCCTGGAGCTGGGAGCTTTTGATTTTATTCCCAAGCCTTCAGGTTCTATTTCCTTAAACATTGATTCAATCAAAGCGGAACTATTAATGAAGCTTAAAGCTGCTGCAGATTCTAATGGTAGTTTTAAAAAGAAAAAAGTTAAAAAAAGAGTGATTAAAAACAGCGGTTCCTTTCCGATTGTAGCAGTTGGCGCATCTTCCGGCGGCCCCCGTGCTTTAAATACATTATTCGAAGCTATTGGTCAAAATTCTACAGCAGCCTTTGTAATTGTCCAGCACATGCCGGCCGGTTTTACAGAAACACTGGCAGAAAGATTAAATAATATTTCTGGTCTTAAAATTAAAGAAGCTGAAGAAGGTGATCGTTTAAAACCCGGTCATGGTCTCCTGGCTCCTGGTGATTTCCATTTAGAAATTGACAGCCAGGGTAAGGTTAAGCTAAATAAAAAAGACAGACTTCACGGTGTCCGTCCCTGTGTTGATTACATGATGCAGAGTCTTGCCAAACATTTTGATGGCGGCAGACTTCTGGGAGTTATTTTAACCGGAATGGGCCGTGATGGAGCCGAGGGAATGTCTGCTATTGTAAATAAGGGTGGATATGGTATAATAGAATCTAAAGAGACAGCACTGGTTTATGGTATGCCTTCTTCAGCAGTAAAAGCTGGGGCCTATCATGAAATTAAAAGAATAGATGAAATCGGCAAAAGAATTACAGAAATTGTGGAGGGATAAATTTAAATGGGAATTACTTTTACAGAGTTTAAAGATCGGGCAAAGGAAATTTTGAATATTGATTTAGATGGCTATAAGTTAGATCGAGTAGAGAGAAGAACTAAAAGTTTGATGCGCAGATATCAGGTAGACGATTTTGATAAGTGTATTGATTTAATTAAGCATGACACCGAATTTAAAGATGCTTATCTAAACCACTTTACTATCAACACCTCAGAGTTTTTTCGCAATCCGGAGAATTTTGAATTTTTACAGTCAGATGTTTTTCCAAAACTATTTGCAGAAAAGAAAAAGGTTAAAATCTGGAGCGCTCCCTGTTCTAACGGCTCAGAACCCTATACCATGGCAATCATTTTAAAAGAAATGGGAATCAGCCCCGGTAAATTCGAAATCTATGCTACAGACTTGGATCATACAATTTTAGATACTGCCCGCCAGGCTGAATATAAGGAGAATTCTCTAAAAAATATTTCGGATAAAATCTTAAATAAATACTTTAAAGAGAGTTCTGACGGCAAAACTTATGCCCTGAACTCCGAAATTAAGAGGATGGTAAAATTTGAGCAGAAAGATTTAATTAATGCTCGTTTTAAAACCGACTGGGATCTAATATTAAGCCGCAACTTTTTTATCTATTTAACCAAAGATATGAAAGATCAGCTGATTAAGAAATTTACTTCTGTTTTAAATCCGGGCGGCTACTTTTTCCTCGGTAATACTGAATATATCTTCTCACCTGAAAAATATGGACTGAATAAAATTTTCCAGTCGTTTTATAAATATCAGGGCTAGTTTAATATTCTGGCTCAACTTTTAATCGCCCTCAGGGGCGATTTTTTTTTAACTTGTAACTATCTGCAGATAGATGTATAATTATATTGAAATAGATGTATATGTATATCACACAAATTATCCGAGGTGGTTAATTATGAGTAAAAAAAAAGAACGCCTGCAATTTTATATTGATCAGGATGCAAATGAGAAATTGGGGATTATTTCTGAAAAACTTGAGGTTTCCAAAGCATCTCTAGTGCGAGAGGGAGTCAATAAAATACTAAAAGAAAAGCTGCCTTTAGAAAAAGATACAGCCTATGATCTTATCGGCTTGATAGATGAAGAGCTTGAGGATAATAATATTGCAAAAAACCATGATCAATATTTATATGCTGAAAAGAAGCCAGAAGATGAATAAATCTCAGCTTTTTTTAAAACTCACAAACGAAACTATTTTCGCAGACACCAGCGCCTGGTTTGCCTTATTAAGTAAAAATGATAAAAATCATCAAAAAATCAAAAACATTTATCAGACTCTTTTAGAAAATAATAATACTTTAGTTCTTTCAAACCAGATTCTTGGAGAAACCTTTACTCTAATTAGATATAAAATCGAAAATAATAATTTACCTTTCAAGTTTATCAAACTAATTAATAAATCAATGATGATCAAAAAAATTCATATTGAAGCAAAAACAGAAAAGAATGCGATAAAAATCCTTGAGAATTACAAAGACCAGCGATTTAGTTATGTTGATGCTACTTCTTTTGCAGTTATGAATAGACTTGATCTTAAATATGCTTTAAGTTTAGATCGCCATTTTGCAGCAGCAGGATTTATAATACCCTAAATAATAACAACCAGCCCAAACCTAAATTCTAAATGGGTTGGGCTGGCTTTAATATTAATTCCTCGGAGGGTGGAATTTTATTAACTTTTTAATTTGAACTAATTAACTTCTGCTTCGACTTTTTTCATAGCCTCAATTATCATTTCCTCTGTTACCTGCATCGGCATCTTGAGCATTACCGTATCATTAACAGATTTAGCTGCCGTTTTTTTGAGGTTTTCTTCATTAAAAGTAAGTCCCAGCCCCTTAAATGAAGGCACTAATCCAAGCTGATTGAAAAAGTCAATCACATCATCTATATAAGCCTGCGGCTTGTCTTCTAGATAGAGCTGAACAACAATTCCATAACCAACTTTTAAACCGTGTAAAAGCTCATGTGATTCCTCGATTGCAGTCATCCCATTATGGATACCGTGAGCTGCTGCTCCCCGGGAAGTATTCTGACCCAGACTCTGAATGATTGTGGTCAGATAAATATTTAAGTCTATAACTTCCATTAGTTCTGGACCCAGTTCATTGTTTTCACACTGCTCAACTGCTGTAATAGCTTCCTTTCGCATTTTATTATATAAAATTTCAGCTAAATTCATAGCCACTACAGTTTCCAGGCTGGGATCATCAATTCCACTGGCAACAGCCTGACCCTCATACCATTTGGCCAGTGAGTCTAAAATACCGGACTTTAAATATTTTGCGGGTGCTTCTGCAATAATCCCGGGATCCACCATTACCAGCCGGGGATTTTGAGTCATAAAATAATCTCTCTCAAACTGGCCAGCTTCTGTATAAACTACAGCAAAAGCTGAGCCAGCCGCACAGGTGGCAGCAATTGTAGGAACTGCCGCAGCCGGAAGCCGCATATCTTCTGCAGCTGCTTTGGCCGTATCAATTGCTTTTCCTCCCCCGACTCCAATTATTAAATCAGCATTCATCGCTTCTGCTTTTTCCTTTATGAGATCTATATTTGACTGACAGACCTCACCTTTAAAAACATTTTTCTCCCAGTAGATTCCATATTCATCTAAAGACTCAGTTAAATCTTTTTCTGCAGCTTTAAGTGCTCTCACACCACCGCTGATTAAGACTCTTGTTCCCCATTCACTTACATAGGCACCGGCCTTTTTTAAAATATCTTTTTCATTGATATACTGAGCTGGGGCTGCCTGCAGATAAGCTGTCTGAGGATCTAAATAAACTTTTTTATCCATTTTCTTCACCTCATATCAAAATTATAGAGCAAAAATATTACTGCTGTCTTAATGAAAAAATTTGAGCAACTATTCCATACCTATATAGGCACCTTTAGCAGCAGGAACAGCATGACGAATATACAGGCCGAGTGTTCCACTGTTAAATTTAGGCTCTGGTTTAACCCACTTTTCTTTTCTTGCAGCCAGAATTT